>Ga0247727_10008321_pt1 | contig 19294 bp, 16 predicted proteins | sample WisWelCaveWW1625_FD_202498 | JGI IMG/M metagenome (GOLD analysis project Ga0247727, IMG submission 202498) | Biofilm microbial communities from Wishing Well Cave, Virginia, United States - WW16-25 | ecosystem: Environmental > Aquatic > Deep subsurface > Groundwater > Cave microbial mat | place... | reverse complement strand
CTGTGCTAAATTGCCTTCTCACGTTTGATGATGCGCAGGCGCACTCCCTTTGCGAGATTCCCGTGTGGGCTGCCGCTGTTGCTGGCCTGCGCTCTGGCCCCGCTTTGCGGGGCGGCGCAAGCGAATGCCGCCGCACAGGGGCCACAGCAGTCCGTAGCGGATCAACGCATCGTGGAGGTGCGAATTCTCTCTGAGTCAGGTGAACCCCTGGCGGAAGCGCCTCCCGCTCTGCCCCTGCATCCCGGGCAATCGTACGATGCAGCGGCCGTTCGCGCCGCGCTGAAGGGATTATTCCGCACCGGGCGGTACGCCCATCTCCGCGCGGAGATCACCCAGGTCGCAGGTGGCCTGCGCTTGGATTTTGTCGCGCGCGAAAACTTTTACGTCAATGTCGTGCGCGTGGAAGGCTTGCCCGAGCCTCCGGGCGAAGGACGCGCCCTGGCGGCCATGCGCCTCGGCCTTGGCCAGCCCTTCCGCGCCGCCGAGCTGGCAGACGCCCTCGAACGCCTCCGGCAGTTGCTGCGGGAAGAGGGCCTCTATCAGGCGCAACTCGAACATCGGCTCGAACCGCATTCGGCCACCCGCCAGATGGACATCCTCGTGCGCGTGGTCCCCGGACGCCGCGCCCGTGCCGGGGTTGTGGCCATCCGTGGATACACGGGAACCGCCGCCGAAAAGTTGGTGAGCAAATCGCGCCTGCGTCCCGGAAAAGAAATCGCGGTGGCGCGGATCGAGCGTGCCGCGGAGCGCTTGCGCCGCACGATGGCCGGCCGCGGCCACCTGGGTGCGCGCGTCGCCGTCTCCCGCGGAGTGTACGATTCCCAGACCAACACGGCCCCCTTCGCAATCGACATCACGGCCGGACCGGTGGTGCGCGTGGAGGTGTCCGGCGCAAAAATCTCCGGCGGAACGCTGCGCAAACTGCTGCCCATCTACCAGGAAGGTGCGGTGGACGAAGACTTGCTCCAGGAAGGCCGCCGCAACATCCGCGATTATCTCGAGCGCGACGGCTACTTCGATTCGCAGGTGAGCTTCTCGCGCCGCTCCGAAAGCAATGGCAACTCCGCTTCCGACGGCGAGGTGATTACCTACCGCATCGAGCGCGGCTCCCGGCGGCGCCTCGCTGCCATCGAAATCGAAGGCAACCGGTACTTCAGCCGCGAAACCATCCGCAGCCGCCTTCATATCCAGCCCGCAACCTTTGCTTCGCGCGGCCTGTTCCGGCGCGCACTGCTCCGCCAGGATGAGGAGTCCCTCCGCGACCTCTATTTCACCAACGGCTTTCGACAGGCCGAAGTCAACGCAGACCTCTTCGAGGCCGATAACGGCGACCTGCGCGTCGGTTTCCTGATCGTCGAAGGCCCCCAGACGCTGGTGGCTTCGCTCCGCCTGGAAGGGAATCTGGCCCTCACGGCGGAAGACCTGCGCAGCTTGACGGACTACACGGAAGGCCAGCCCTATTCCGAGCTCAACGTCGCCGGAGACCGCGACAACCTCCTGGCCGTCTATTTCAACGAAGGGTTTCCCGAAGTCCGCTTCGACTACGAAGCCGTCCCCGCCGCGGAGCCTCACCGCGTGCACCTCATCTACCGCCTCCGCGAGGGCCGCCAGGTGCGCGTGCGTCGCGTACTCACCGGGGGGACGCAGGAAACTAGGGGCGAAGTGGTCCGGCGGGAAATTCGGATGGAGCCGGGCGAGCCATTGCGCGAAGGCGACGTCCTGGAAACGCAGCGCCGCCTCTACAATCTGGGGATTTTCAACCGCGTGGCCATCGCGCCGCAGAACCCCGCGGGCCCGGATACCGAAAAAACAATGCTTGTGCTGGTCGAAGAGGCCCGACGCTGGACCCTGGGCATCGGCGGAGGAATCGAGTTCCAGCGTCTGGGTGGAGGCTCAGACCCCGTCGGCGGTGGGGTGCGCGCCAGCCCGCGCGGGCTGTTTGAGATCAGCCGCGCCAATTTTGCCGGGCGCGCGCATACCCTGGCCTTCAAGGCCCGGGCCAGCTCGCTCCAGGGCCGGGCGCTGGTCAGCTACACCGCGCCCGGATTCTTTGGCCGGCCGGCCTGGAGCCTTCTGCTCACCGGGTTTGGCGACAAAACGCGCGACGTCCGAACATTTACCTCCACCCGCTTTGAGACCTCTGTGCAGCTCGCCCAGGAATGGTCGCTGGGAACTTCGCTGCTCTACCGCTACTCCTTCCGCCGCGTCAAGGCCGATTCGCTCAGAATCTCCCCGTCACAGATTCCCCTCTTCAACCAGCCCACTGAGATTTCCGCTTTCGGGGTAACCTGGATCCGCGAGCGCCGCGACAACCCGGCCGACGCCGCCCGCGGCAGCTTCTATAACTTCGACGTTAGCCTGGCCGCCAAGCCGCTGGGTTCCGGCGCGGGGTTCCTGCGGCTATTTTTCCAGAATTCCACGTTTCATCCAGTCGCCCGGGGAGTTGTCTTCGCCCGCTCGGCCCGTATCGGGATTCAGCAGCCGCTGGCGGACACGGTGTCCTCGGATATCCCGCTCCCGGAGCGCTTTTTTGCAGGCGGCGGCACATCGCTCCGTGGCTTCGGCCTGAACCAGGCCGGACCTCGCGACCCGCAGACCGGCTTCCCCCTGGGCGGTCAGGCGTTGCTGGTATTCAACCAGGAAATCCGCTTTCCGATGCGGCTGCCGTGGCTGAAGGAACGCCTGGGAGGGGCGCTGTTCTACGATGCCGGAAACGTTTTCAGCCGCGCCCGGGACATTTCACTGCGCGCCAGGCCCGGCGCCGCGCAAACCCTGTCCGGTGAGCTGAACTATTTTTCCCATACCATCGGTTTCGGCTTCCGCTACGGCACGCCCATCGGGCCGGTGCGACTGGACCTGGGCTACCAGTTAAACTCGGCGAAATTCTGCGTGCCCAGCACCGCGCCCAGCGCGTCGTGTCCAGCCGGAGCGGGACTCACGCGACTCCCGCGCTTGCAGTTCTTTTTCAATCTCGGGTCCATTTTCTGATGCGCGCCAGGATCCAATATCGCGGGATGTCGTGCGCCGGTTGGCGAACGGTTTTTTTGCTGGCGGCGCCTGTTCTCTTGATAGCCCTGGCGGCCGCCGGCCAGCACCAGCCGCGCGTCGTGGACCGCATTGTCGTCAAGATTGAAAACGACATCCTCACCGAAAGCGAGCTGCGCGAGCTGGACGCCTTCCAGATGCTGCTGAACGCCGGCACAAATCCGCAAGGCAGCCAGGCCCCGGCGGGGAAAGCAGCGCGCGACACTCTGCTGCGCCAGTTGATTGACCAGTGGATTGTCGAGCGGGAGGCCGATGCGGCGCAGTTCGCGCGTCCCCTCGGCGCGGACGTGGACGCGGAGCTCGCGCGCGTGGCGGCGGCCGCGGGCGGCCCGGCGGTCCTGGCGCTGCGCCTCGGCGAACTGGGCCTCAGCCCGGCGGGACTGCAGCGGATGCTCGAGCGCGTCCTGCGCCTCTCGCGGTACCTGGACTACAAGTTCCGGCCAGCGGCGCAGGTGGAGACCTCGCAAATCGAAACCTACTACCGCGAGGAATGGGCGCCCGGCGCGCGCGCTTCCGGTCTGGCCGTGCCGCCGTTCGCCGCCGTGCAGGAAACATTGCGCGAGCTGCTGATCCAGAAGGAAATCACCTCCCGCGCCGGGCGCTGGCTCGACGAAATGCGCTCCCGTCTCAAGATTGAATTCTCTGCGGAGAGCGAGGCGCGCCGTTGATGCCCCGCATCAAACGCCTGTTGAAGTGGCTGGCGGTAACGACGGGGTTGCTGCTGCTGACCGTGATCCTGCTGGCCGCCACCGGTGTGCTGGACGGCTGGATGCAGCGCGCCATCATGGCCCGCATCGAGCAGGCCACCGGCGCCCGGGTGGAGCTGCAATCATTTTCCTTCGGCTGGAGCGCGTTGCGCGCGGAGCTGACCCGGCTGACCCTGCGCGGAAGCGAACCGCAAGGCACGCCCCCGCTGTTCCGCGCAGATCGCGTGGTCGTGGATTTGCGCGTGGTCTCGCTGTTCGGAGGGAAGATGGCCCTAGATGAAATCATTCTGGATCGCCCGGCGGTGCATGTGCGCATCGGCAGCGACGGACGCAGTAATTTCCCCGGCCCGAGAACGCCAGCGCGCCCTCCGGCCCAGCCCTGGCAACATCGCCTGATCGAGCTGGCCATCGGGAAAATGCGCTGGAACGACGGCGAACTGCTGTGGAACGACGTCCGCGTGCCGCTGGCCGCCGAGGGCCAGGAGTTCACCATTCTCCTGGATGGCCAGCCCGCAGCTGCGGGCTCCACCGCCTACCGCGTTGCGCTTGCCTGGAAGCAGGTGGCGCTGGCCGCCCGGCGCTACCGGCCGTTCCGCTCCGACCTGGAGATGAAAGTTCACATCGAGCGCGAACACCTCAACGGGGAGATTAATTGGAAGCTGCCGCACTCCGAATTCAAAGCCAGCGGGGAAGCCAGGAAGCTCGCGCCGCTCGATGCTGAATTCCAATTGGGCGGCACTGTTTCACTCCAGGACGTGAGAGATATTCTGCGAAAGCCGAATTCGCCTTCGGGAGTGGTGGAGTTCTCCGCGAACGGGCATCACCGTGACGGCAGACTGGAGCTCCGCGGCCGCTATGCGGCCCGGGATCTCGCCTTGCCCTACACCTGGTTCCATGCCTCTGGCATCAGCGTCTGGGGTCCCGTGCAGGTGGCCGGGCGGCGGCTGGAGCTGCCCCGCTTCGACGCCCGCGCGCTCGGCGGGAGTCTCCACGGCCGTATGCAGTTGGATCTCGCCGGGCCCGCTTTCCGCGTGGACTCGCAGGTCCGCGGGCTGGACCTGGCCGCGCTGCTCGCCGCAGTGGACCACGAGTCATTCCCCATCGGCGCGCTGAACTGGCAGGGCCGCGTGGACGTGGACGCGCGCACCGCGTGGGTTGCGGATTTCAAGCGCATCACGTCGACGGGGAGCTCGGTCTGGGCAGCATCACACCAAGCCGGCGGCATCCCGGCCTCGGCACGGATGGATTTTGAGTACTCGATGGACCGCAAGGATGTGGTGCTGCGCAATGCGGAAATCTCCACCCCGTCCAGCCGCTTGCGATTCGACGGGCGCCTCGGCTCGCAGGATTCCAACGCCGCGGTCACGCTCGAATCCGGCGACTTGCTCCCCTGGAACAATTTCATCAACGCGCTGCGCGGCGTCCGGCCAGCCGCTCAGACCCGGCCCGAGCGCATCGCCGGCCAGGCAACATTTGTTGGAAGCATCGCCGGGCCTCTGGATGGCCCGGAATTCGTCGGGCGCGTCCATGCCCTACGCTCAGAGTACGGCCGTATGAGCTGGGACGAATTCGAAGGCGACATCTTCTATTCTCCACGCGGGTTCCGCCTGGAGCGTGCCCGAGCGCGCCGTGGCACCTCTTCCGCCGCCTTGGATCTGTGGCTCGAGCTCGAGCGCTGGGGTTTTCGTCCGGAAAGCCGCTGGTCGCTGGATGCTGTCTTCGAGCGCGCTGCAACGCAGGAGTTGCAGGTGTTGTTCGGCAGTTCGTATCCTGCCAACGGCCTGCTCACCGGGCGGTTTACCGGCGGCGGGACGCGCGCTGCGCCGGAGTTCGCCGGCAGGTTTGACATCGCCGATGGCCAAGCCCTGGGCTGGCGCTTCCAGCGCGCACGCGGCCTGCTCGAGCTTACGTCGGAGCTGGTTCGCGTGAGCGGCGCAGAGCTGCTGGCGCCCGCCGGCCGCATCACCGGTCATTTCCTCTACCGTTCGCAAAGCCGGGACCTCGAGTTTGCGGCGGACGCCGACAGCCTCTCCATCGAGCGCTTTGATCCCGTCGAAGCCGGGCGGCTCCCCGTTGGTGGGCAGTTGAGTTTCCAGATCCGCGGTTCGGGCCCGCTGGCCTCGCCGGTGTCGGAAGGCTCGCTTCGCATCCTGAACCTGCGCACCGGGCGCGACGTCCTCGGACGCCTGGACGGCCACCTGCGTAGCGATGGCAGGCTCATGCGCGTCGATCTGGTTTCCGCCATGAGCTCCGCAAAAATCGAAGGCGCACTCGATCTGACCCTCGGCGGCGAGTACCCGATGAGCGGAAATCTGGTATTCGAGGGATTCGACCTCGACGCCCTTTTGGAACGCGCCCTGGGGATGGGGCTCACCGGGCACAGCCGCACAGACGGGAGGCTCCGCTTTTCCGGCGCAGGGGCACGGGCCTCCAGCATCGCCGTGGACGCGGAACTCTCGCGCTTGACGTTCGACTACCGCTCCCTGAAGCTCGAAAACGAGGGCCCGCTGCGGCTGGCCTACCGCGACTCGGAAATCCGCATCGAGCGCGCTCACATCCGCGGCCCGGTGACCGACGTTCGCCTCTCGGGCTTCGCGCAGATGGCCGGCGACCGCTCCCTCGGCTTGCAGCTCGCCGGCACGGTCAACCTCCAACTTCTCGGGGGGATCTGGCCTCAGCTCGAGGCCCGCGGCGCCGCCGACGTCAGCGCGGCCATTGCTGGCACCTGGGCCAGCCCGCGCATCACGGGCAAGTTGCGCGTCGAAAATACCGCTGCCAATTACGGTGAGTTCCCCGCGGGTCTCAGCGAGGTAACCGGCGAGTTCGTATTCGACCAGAGCCGGCTGCTCTTTGAAAACGTCCGCGCCAGCGCCGGGGGCGGCCTGTTGCTGCTCAGCGGCGCCGTGACCTACGCGGACGGGCCGCTGCATTACGAAATCGCAGGCCAGGCCACCCGCGTCCGCATCCGCTACCCCGAGGGGATGGGCTGGCTGGCCGGCGGCCGGCTGCAATTCGCCGGCACCACCCGCGCCGCTGTCCTGTCGGGGAGGATTATCGTCGACCGCGTGACCCTCGCTCCGGGCTTCGATCTCCTCACCGTCATGGGCGGAGGCGGCAGCGTCCGCACACCGGCGGCTGTTTCGCCATTCCTGCGGAACCTCCAGTTCGACGTCGAAGCCGCCTCCAGCCCCGGCGCGCGGATGGAGTGGAGCGGCGCGCGAATCGAGAGCGAAGCCAGCCTCCGCGTCCGCGGCACGTGGGAGCACCCCATCATCCTCGGTCACATCCACCTGCTCAGCGGCGAAATGCAATTCCGCGGTAATCGATATCGCCTCTCCCGCGGCGACATCCACTTCGCCAACCCCTTTCGCCCCGATCCGGTCCTGAACGTCGAGGCCACCACCACCGTGCGCCAGTACGACGTCACTCTCAACCTCTCGGGCCAGGCCAGCAAACTGGCGCTGGCCTACCGCTCGGATCCGCCGCTTCCCTCCGGCGACATCCTCGCCATGCTGGCGCTGGGACGCACCGGCGAAGAAAGCGAGCTGCGCACCACCGTGCAGGGTCAAACCACAGAGCTGGGCGCCTCCACCCTGCTCTCCGAAGCAATCTCCAGCCAGTTGGGCGGACGCATCGAGCGCCTCTTCGGAGTCAGCCGCTTCAAAGTGGACCCTTTCCTCGCCGGCGCCGGCGGAGAGCAAAACGCCTCGGCCCGCATCACCATCGAGCAGCAACTCAGTCGCGACCTCGTGGTCACCTACGTCACCAACGTCACCTCCTCGCAGCACCAGGTCATCCAGATCGAATACGCCGTCAACCGCGACCTCAGCATCGTCGCCCTCCGCGACCAGAACGGCACCTTCGGCCTCGATTTCAAGTGGAAGAAACGATTCAAGTAGGGGCCAGGGGAAACTGGCCAGCAGGCTGTACTCACCACAGGCAAGTCACTGCCTGGCCCTGCGGTGAGGAAGACTAGAGTGCGCTGCGTAAAATCTTGACGGTCGCTAGCAGCAGCACGCCTCCCAGGATCCGCCGCAACCACACGGACTGAAATTTTTCTGCCCCGAGCCATGATCCCACAACGCCTCCCGCGAACGCCGCTCCCACCAGCCACAGCAGCGCGCTCCAGTCCACCGGGTTGCGCTCCAGTTGCCCGTAGAGTCCCGCCGCGGAGTTCAGCCAGATAAACGCCGCAGAAACTGCCGCGGTCCGCTTGGCATCCGCCCAGCCAAGCAGCATCATCAGCGGGCTGAGGAAAATTCCGCCGCCAACGCCTACGATGCCGCTCACCAATCCGATCCCCGCGCCGAGCGGCAATGCCACCGGCAGCGGCGGCGGCCGCAGTAACGGTTCCTGCGCAGAAGCGGACGCGGTAAGCAGCAGGCGTCCTGCTGCGAACAGCAGCGCCCCGCCCAGCAGCAGAAAGTAGGCCCGCGGCGGAACTTCCAGTCGTCCGCCCAGGAACGCGCAGGGCAGGGATGTGACCAGGAATGGCCACAGCAACTTGAAAGAAAAATGTCCCGCGCGGAAATAGGAGAGGAATGAGAGCCCGGCGACCAGCAGGTTCAGGACCAGCGCTCCCGGGGCCATCACCGCGGGCGCGAATCCAAAAAAACTCAGGACCGCCAGGTAGCCGGACGCTCCGCCGTGGCCCACCGAGGAGTACGCCAGCGCGACCACAAGAATCAGCGCCAGCAGCAGGGCCAGTCCGGCAGGGTCGTCCGGGAGCATCGCGGGTTACTTCTTTTTCAGCTCAAACATGCCGTTGGGCTGCGTCAGTAGCGCTTGCTTGCACGCGCCCCCGGCCTCGGGCTTGAATTCGATGCTGAACCCCGGCGGTGCGTTCTTCAGCTTGAACTCGTAGCCCTTGAGCGGCGCGAGCTCATATTCGGGCTGACCTGGGACAAAAGCGTAGAAGGTGTCGTCGCGCAGGCGGATGGTGATGGTGATGGGCGCGCCGGGCAACGCCCATTCACCGACGCAGGGCTCGATGGTGGCGCGGTCGGGGCCCTTGCCCCCCGCGGCGCGGCTGAACTCGATGGCCTTCACCGCAGGCTCCATCGGAATTGCCACGCGCTCCACGTTCCCTTTGGCCCCCAGATGGAAATTGAATTTCAGATTGTCGAAAACTTCGCTGGTTCCTTGAAACGTGTCGAAATGGAAGTGCTTCAGCGGCACGTTGATGCCGTTGTAGTTCACCTTCAGCTCTTCGCCGTCCACCTCGATTTGCACCATGCCGTAGCCGGGATGTTCAAACTTGCCGGCATAGTCGGCCAGCGGATGCGAGGGTTTGGTCCCCGCCTGGCGCCCCGCGCCGGCTTGCTCCTTCTGTTTTTCCGACGCCTCCTTGGCTTTCTTGGCGGACTCCCGGATGCGCGCCGTCCAGTCCACCGGCGGCAAGCCCAGCAACCGGTCATAGATATTGTTGGAGAGGATGCCCAACAATGGCGCACCACCGCGGTTGGTCAGCAGCACAACTCCCAATTGGTCGCGCGGCATCAGCGAGACGTGCGCCGTGAATCCGTCTATGCCTCCGCCGTGCGACAGCCGAAGATGTCCCCGGTACGACGTGATGGCCCAGCCCATTCCGTAGCTCGAGTAGTGCACCTCTTCGAACTGCATGGCGCCCGGCATAATGGTTTGCGGGGACTGCGTTTCCCCCAGGCTGGCCTCCGAGACCACTTGCTTTTCCTTGAACTTGCCTTTGCCTAGCTGCATCATCACCCAGTTGGCCATCTCCAGCGAGCTGGCGTTGATAGACCCTGCTGGCCCGACTGCGTCAATGTTGCGGAAAGGCACCTCACTGATTTCGTCTTTCTTCTCGATGTAGGGCAGCGCAAAGTCTGCCGTCCGCTGCGATGCCGTCACGCTCAGATTGGCCGACTTCATCTCCATCGGCTCGAAGAATCTCTTCTGGATAAACTCCTCCCACGTCGCCCCGCTCACCTTCTCCACCAGGTATCCCGCGGTCATGAACATCAGGTTCTGATACTGGTAGGTCTCGCGGAACCCGGCGCTGGGCTCCAGGTATCGTAGCCGCTCGTACAGCTCCCGGCGCGAATACGCCGTGCCGTACCACAGCAGGTCGTGCCGCGGCAGGCCGCTGCGGTGGGTCACCAGGTCCCGCGGCGTCATGTGCTCGGTCACGTAGGCGTCGTGCATCTTGAAATCCGGGAGGTATTCCCGCAGCGGTTTGTCCCACGCCAGCTTGCCCTCGTCCACCAGGATGCCCAGCGCCGCGGCGGTAAACGCCTTGCTGCAGGAGCCGATGGCAAACAGGGTGTTCGGCGTCACCGGAAGATTTTTTTTCACGTCGCGCAGACCGTAGCCCTTGGCGTAGATCACCTGCCCGTCTTTCACAATCGCCAGCCCTAACCCGGGCACCTTCCATTCTTTCATTTGTTCCGCGATGAACGCGTCCAGCCCCTCGAGAAGCGCTTTCGGGTCTTTCTTCGCTTCCGTGGCGGCCGCGACTGCCTTGCCTTGTTTTGCAGCCGGCTTCTGCGGAGCGGCCTGCTGCGCGGCCAGCGGCCACGAAATCAGTAGGGATACAACAGCCAGTGCGGCCAGCACCCGCGCGCGAATTCCGTTCACCATGGATGACCTCCGGAGAGAAGAAATCCCGGCTGGCCGGGCGCGTGGATTATAGTCGAATTCGCAAAGGGGCGGGAACCGCCGCCGGAGTTATGCTACCTTCGTACCCGCTCTGTACCGCAGCGCATTATGCCCGGGACCACCGACAACCTGCTCCACTGGCGCGAGGAATTTCCCATCCTCGAGCGCTCCACTTATCTGATCAGCAACTCGATGGGTGCGATGCCTCGCGACGTGCGTGCCTCCCTGGCCGAATATGCCGACGCCTGGGCCAACCGCGGCGTGCGCGCTTGGGAAGAGGGCTGGTGGGAGATGGTCGTGTCCACCGGCGACCGCATCGCCGCGCTCATCGGCGCCGGCCACGGCGAAATCTCGCTGCATCAAAACGTTACACTCACTCAGGCCGTCATCGCCTCTTGCTTCGATTTCCGCGGCCCGCGCAACAAGATCGTCCTTGCCGAGCTCGAGTTTCCTTCGGTGATTTACTTCTACCGGGAGCAGCAGCGCCTCGGGGCGCGCATGGAGATGGTTCCGTGCCCCGACGGCATCCGCCTTCCGCTCGATCGCTTCCTCGACGCCATTGACGAAACCACGCTGCTCGTCCCCATCTCGTTGGTGCTCTTCCGCAGCTCGGCGATTGTGGACGCCCGCGCCATCATCGAGAAAGCGCACCGCGTGGGCGCGCACGTGGTCCTGGACTGCTTCCAGGCCACGGGTTCCGTCCCCCTGAGCGTCCGCGCGCTGGGCGCAGATTTCGCCGTCGGCGGCGTGCTCAAATGGCTCTGTGGCGGCCCTGGGGTCAGCTATCTCTACGTGCGCTCCGACCTCCGTGCACGCCTTGCGCCTGCCATCACCGGCTGGATGGCTCACCGTCGCCCGTTCGGTTTCGAGACCGGCCCCATCGACCGCCGCGATGATTCCTTCCGATTTCTCAACGGCACGCCCCACGTCCCCGCCCTTTATGCCTGCCGTCCCGGACTGGACATCATCCGTGAAATCGGCGTCGAAAACATCCGCCGAAAATCCCAGCGCCAGACCGAATTGCTCATCGGCCTGGCCCATTCCCGCGCCTGGGGTGTCAATACGCCGGCGGACCCCGCGCGTCGCGGCGGCACGGTCAGCGTGGATTGTCCGCAGGCCGCCGAAGTAACCCGCGAGCTGCTGTGCCGCGACATTCTGGTGGACTACCGCCCCGGCGCGGGCATCCGCCTCGCGCCGCATTTCTACACCTCCGACCAGGAGATTGAGTTCGCGATGGATCAGATCAGCGAAATCCTGGCCACCCGCGCCTGGGAAAAACATTTGCAGACGGCCTAGAATCCGTCGCAGGCCCCGGCCTGCGCTACTCCCATGCACACCCCCCGCACAACCACCGGAACAGTGTCCTCCGCAGCAGCCGCGCAGGAATCGGCCCGCTGCCGCGAACAAATGGTCGCGTCACAACTGATTGCCCGCGGCATCGGCGACCCCCGCGTGCTGGCGGCTATGCGCGCCATCCCCCGCGAAGATTTTGTGCCCGAGTCCCATCGCTGGGCCGCCTACCGCGACGAGCCCTTGCCCATCGGGGAGGGTCAGACCATCTCCCAGCCGTTCATGGTCGCCGCCGTTGCCGAAGCCGCAGAGCTGACCGGCTCCGAGCGCGTCCTTGAGGTCGGCGCCGGCTGCGGCTACCAGGCCGCCGTGCTGGCGCGCCTGGCTCGTGCAGTGCTCGGCGTCGAGTGCGTCTCCACGCTGGCCGCAGCGGCGGCAGCGCGTCTGGCCGCGCTCGGCTTCGCCAACATCCGCATCGAAATCGGGGACGGCTCCGCCGGGTGGCCGCAGGACGCTCCCTTCGACGTCATTGTGGTCAGCGCCGCGGCCCCGCAGGTCCCGCCTCCGCTGGTCGAGCAACTGGCCCCCGGCGGGCGCCTGGTCATCCCCGTCGGCGAATCGCAGAGCCAGGAGCTGGTGCGCGTCCGGGTAAACCCCGACGGCTCCACTTCGCAACAGTCCCTGCATTATTGCCGCTTTGTGCCCCTGGTGGGCCGCTGGGGCTGGGGCGGCTCCGCACCATGACCCACCCGTTCGAGCTGAGCATCATCATCCCCTGCTTCAACGAAGAGCGCCGCCTGTCGCGCACCCTCGGGCGCATCCGCGACTGGCTCGTGACCCAGACATTCTCCACAGAAGTGATTGTCGTGGACGACGCATCCGCCGACGCCACAGCCCGCGTCGCCGCTGAGTGGAAGAACCAGATTCCCGCCCTGCGCTGCATCCGCACCGGTGAAGTCAACCACGGCAAGGGTTTCGCCGTGCGCTGTGGCATCCTCGAAGCCCGGGGACGCATTGCGCTGTTCACCGATGCCGACCTCTCCGCTCCCATCGAAGAAGCCACAAAGCTTCTGGCCGCGCTCGCAACGCACCATGTAGCCTTTGGCTCCCGTGCCGTAGACCGCCGGCTCATCGAAGTCCACCAGTCGCGCTGGCGCGAGCTGGCCGGCATTGCCTTTAACAAGGTGGTGCAGTTGGTCACAGGGATGCCCTGGGTGGACACCCAATGTGGCTTCAAAGCCTTCCGCCGCGACCCCACGCGCATCATTTTCGAGCAGCAACGCATCCACGGCTTTGGCTTCGACCCCGAGCTGCTCTTTCTCGCCGCGCGCCATGGCTTGACCGCCGCGGAAATCCCCGTCCGCTGGTCCCATGACCCGGACACCAAAGTCCGCGTCCTCGCTGACGGCATCAAGATGATTGCTGAACTCCTCGAACTCCGCTGGCACTGGCTCCTCGGTCGCTATCCGAAGATCACTCGCCCGTGACCGCTGCCGCCGGCGTTTGTGCCGTGTCACGACGGTTCTTCTTTTCTCGGCTTTCGGGCTTCTAACTCTTGATTTCTGACTTCCGCCGGCCACCACCCGCCTTTACTTTATGTCAAAAAGTACTTGACAATCCCCCGGCCCCTGCTATCCTCCCCCTCATGCTCCCGCGTTTCTCCACCTCCGACTCCACCCTGCATGTCGCCATCATCCCCGACGGCAACGGTCGTTGGGCGCTGGCCCGGGGCAAGGCCCGTCCGTTGGGACACGCCGCCGGCCTCGAGTCCGTCCGCCGCGTGGTCGCCGCCGCGCCCGAACTGGGTGTACGGACGCTCACGCTCTTCGCCTTCTCCTCTCACAATTGGGGTCGCCCGGCTCCCGAAGTCGCTGGCCTGCTGACCTTGCTCGAAAGGTTTCTGCACGAAGACCTCTCCTCTTGTCTCCGGGCGGGCATTCGCATCACTGTCCTCGGCCGCCGCGACCGTTTGCCGACAGCGCTGCGAGCCGCCATCGTTTCCGCCGAATCGGCTACCGCGGCGGGAGAGATGCTGCATTTGCGGCTGGCCGTGGATTACTCTTCCCGCCAGGCTCTTCTCCGCGCGGCCTGCCGGATGTACACCGCTTCCGAAGTCACCGAAGAAGCCTTCGCCCGGCTGCTCACCGGATGTGACCCGGCCGGCGCGGCGCCCCCCGACGTGGACTTGCTGGTCCGCACCGGCGGCGAGCAGCGCCTGAGCGATTTCCTGCTCTGGGAATGCGCCCACGCCGAGCTGGTATTCGCGCGCAAATCGTGGCCCGAGTTTTCGGCCGAAGACCTGGCCGCCGCTGTGCGCGAGTACCGCGCCCGCGACCGCCGCTTCGGTCGCATCCCCGCAGCTGTCGCAGGCTGAGGAGCGCGCCGGGGGAAAGAGCAAGAGAGAATACTCTCAAATCGCGATATCGCGAGATGACCATTCACGGAGGCCTCCAATGGAAACATTCGTGCCGGAACGGGCGCCCCTGGTGGTGCTGGGATTTCTGGGGACAGGCTTTGCGCTGGGCCTGGCCTGCCTGGGACTCCTCTATGCGCTGGTCTCCCAGAAGCTGGCGCTGGCTAGACGCGTGGTGGCCGCAGCAGTCGCGCTGGCTGGGCTGTACGGCGGTCTGCTGCTTGCCTTTTCGCTTGCCAGTTCGGAAAAGACTCTTGGCGCTGGCCAGTGGAAGTACTTCTGCGAAGTGGACTGCCATCTCGCGTACACCATCACCGGCGTGAGCACGGCGAAAAACCTGGGCGCTGGCGAAGCCGCCGCAGCAGCGCAGGGGACGTTTTATGCGGTGACGGTGAAAACCTGGTTCGACCAGGACACCATCTCACGGCGTCGCGGCGACGGCATTCTTCATCCCAACCTGCGCATGGCCCGCGTCGTGGACTCCCGGGGACGCCGCTATCCGCCTTCGCTGCCCGGCCAGCGCGCACTCGATTTGCCTGCCGGCAAATTGATTCCGCTCGATCAGCCGCTGCGCCCGGGCGAATCCTACGAGACCACCCTGGTCTTCGACGTCCCAGCGGACGCCCAGAATCCCCGGCTGTTCCTGACCGATCCCCTGCCTCTGAACTGGCTGCTCATTGGCCACGAAAACAGCTTCTTCCACAAGCGCGTCTATTTCGGTCTGGAGCCTCGCCCCGCGGTCGGACAGGCCAACTGAGGCCGGCGCTCAACGGTCGTCGCGGGAGAGTGCAAACGCTTTCCGGACAATACGCGTGGCGGCTTCCGTCAGCCCGTAGCGCGGCAGCTCTTCTTCGCTGACCAACGCCACGTCGGTCACGTCCCCTCCGGCGCGCGGCGCCGCCGCGGCGTCCAGCGCTTCGCACAGGTAGTCCGCAATCACAAAGTGATATTGCGGGGCCGTTTTCGGCGTCCGGGAAGCGCCGCCGTCTCCTGGAAAAATCCGTTCGAAGACTTCGATCAGCCCCAGCACGCGGACGCGCAGGCCCGTCTCTTCCAGCAGCTCGCGCTCCACGCCGGCGGCCAGTGTTTCCCCTAATTCCAGGGTCCCGCCGGGGATGGACCATTGGCCCTTCAGCGGCTCGCCGCCGCGCCGGATCAGCAGCGCCCGCTGGTCGCGGATCACCACTCCGCCCACACCGACCACCGGCCGTTCCGGGTACTCCCTCCCGTTGCTCATCTACGGCTTCCCGCGTTTGCGCTTGACATCGGCGTTATATAATACGCCCGCCCTGTCCGGGGCCATGTCCGACAAGGAGGGTTCGCCGTGCTGAAGTGTCCGGAATGCGCTGCCGTGCTGGATGTGGACGAAGACGACGTGGAAGAAGGAGAGATCCTCCCCTGTCCGGAATGTGAGGTCGATCTGGAGGTAGTCGGCCTCAATCCGGTGCAGGTGAATGCCATATCCGGGGATGAAGAGATCGAGGAAGACGAGGACGAAGAAGAGGACGAGAAGGTCGAGGAGGTCGAGGATAAAGAGGCCGATGATGAAGAGGATGAGGACGAAGAGTAGTCTCCGGCCACTGCTGCCCCGGCATCCCCCCCGCCCCCCGCGCCATCTCACCCTTGGGAACCCGATTTGGGCCGCCGCCCTCGCCGTACTGCTGTTGCTGGCGGGTGCGGCCGCAGCCGGCCAACAGAACCGCGCGGAGCAATTTCGCAGTTCCTTTCTGCTGTTCGGCACGGTGTTCGCCGAGCCCGGGGCGCTCCTGCCGGGCGCAGAAATCGAAGTCCGCCGCGCGGACGAGCAGAAGTACCGCTGGCGGGCGCGGGCCGACCGCCGCGGCGAATTTGGCATCCGCGTCCCGCTGGGCGCCGAATATGAATTGAAAGTGACCGCCCGCGGTTTTCAGGAACAAGTCAGGAAAGTTGACGCGCGCCAGGGTTCGCGGGAAGACCTGGTCTTCCGGTTGCGCCCCGCGCCGCAGAAGGCCAGGCAAGGAGCGAAAAAGTGAAACGCAGTTTCCCATCTGTGGCCGTCGCGCTGGCCATCCTGTTGCTCGCGGGCTCCACCCCTGCCCAGGACAAGGACCGCGAGAAGCGCGAGTCGCAGTTGCGCGTCGTGCGCGGCGCGGTTGTCGATAAGGAAGAAAACCCGGTCGGCGGGGCCGTCGTGTATCTCAAAAACCTGAAAACACAGACTGTGAAAACCCACATCGCCGCCGAGGACGGCAAATACCGCTTCAGCGGCCTCGACCCGAACATTGACTACGAAATCCACTCCGAGCGCGAAGGGAGGAGCTCCAACCGCCGCACGATCTCCAGCTTCGATTCCCGCAAGGAAATCGTCGTCCACCTGAAGCTCGACAAGAAAAAAGTAGACAAGTGAGCCGGGTTACGCCATCCGGCGGGGTAGAGCTGTCTCTAGCCTGTCGCCGGTGGGGCGTGAATGCGTACCGCACCGGGAAGGCATTCGATTTCCACCGGCGCCTGGCCCAGGATTTCGCCGTCGCCGTGGAACAGCGCGGTCCGCGCAGCGCGCAGCGTCACGCGCCGGGCGCGCAGGCGGCGGATCTCCGGCCAGCGCAGGTCTCCCGTGCGGGCCAGCACCGGGATAGCCTCCAGGATTCGGGTGAAGGGAAGCGCGCCCACCAGCGTCACCTCCAACTGCCCGTCGTCCATCTTCGCCGTCGGCGCGATCCACAATCCGGAGCCATACGTCGGCGAGTTGGCGACCGCCGCGAGGATGATCGGAAGATGCAGGGGAGCCGCGGCGTCCGCCACGCACTCGATGAGTAGCGGCGTGAAGTGGGTGAGCGTCCACAGGGCCGCGGCGATGTATCGCGCAACGCCCGGCAGCCTGCGAAAGCGGCCGTTGACCTCTTGCGCGGTTTCGGCGTCGAGGCCCAGACCCCCGGCGCCCAGGAACACTTCTTCACCACCGGCGGCAAAGCGCGCGCGCAGCGCATCCACCGGGCGCGGAAGGTAGCGCAGCAGGACGCGTGCCGCGTCCACCGGGTCCCCGGGGATGCCCAGCCCACGGGCAATGTCGTTCCCGTTTCCTGCGGGGAGAAATGCGAAGGCCACACCGGAGCCGAATGCGCCTCTCACGGCGTGGTGAAATGTACCGTCCCCGCCCAGCGCGGCTATGGTGTCGCACCCCCGGCCGGCCGCCTCCGCAGCCAGCCGGCGTACGTCCGCCGAGTCCCGGGAGCGCGCGAACTCCGCCGCGCAGCCGTGGCTGCGGAGATAATCCGCCACGGCGGGTTCCGCGCGTCCGGCGCGGCCGCCGCCCGCGGTCGGGTTCACAATGACGCAAAGCCGCACAACGGGGAGAAATGAAAGCATAGTTGCGCGCCGATGAACACAGAATCTTGGTCGCGCGCGAGCTGCACCAAGAGTTGTGGCGGATAGCGGAAGCCCCGCCTGCCGTCAAACCGAACTGAGCAGCAGCGGCGCGCCGAGTTTGCAGCCGTAGTGCGGGCGGTAGCGTTCCGTGTTGTACAGCGCCCGGACGTCCACGCGGCGGGGGCCCAGCTTGGGGTCGGGGATGGGCACGTCGGCATACCGGCCGTTGACCACCGCAACCATACGCCCGTGCGCTCCTCCGGCGATCAAGTCCAGCGCGATATTGGCAAAGGTGTTGGCCACCAGTTGATCCACGGCGTCGGGATCGCCGCTGCGCAGGTCGTAGGTCAGATCGCTGGTCAATGTCTCCTCGCCCGTGCGTTTCGCGAGCTCATTGGCCAGCGAGCGCCCGATGTCCACTTTCTTCTTGTGACCGTACGCGTCGGCTTCTCCGTACTCCGCCACTTCCTGCCCCTGCCACACCGCCCCCTCCGAGACCACCACCAACGCATAATTGCTCACGTTGTTGCGCTTGTCCTCCTTCAGCCGGGAGCACAGGCGGTCCATCTCGAACGGGTACTCCGGGATCAGGCAGCGGCTCGAGGTCACGTACGCCGTGTACAGCGCGCTGAATCCGGCGTCGCGGCCGAAGATTCGGAACACCCCGATGCGCTCGTGCGAGCCTAGCGTGGTGCGCTGCCGCGTGATCAGCGCTTGGGCCCGGGTGATGGCCGTGCTGAACCCGATGCAGTACTCCGTCCCGGGGACGTCGTTATCCATCGTTTTGGGGATGGCAATCACCGGGAACCCCGCGCGGTCCAGCGCCGCCGCAAAGCTCAGCGTGTCGTCGCCGCCGATGGCAATCAGGCACCCGATTTCGAGCCGCTCGAGGTTGCGCTGCACGATGGACGTGAAATCGTACGTCGTTCCGCTCTGGGGCAGCCGCTCCAGTTCCTCGCGGGAGAGATGCGCGGGCGCTTTCGCACTCTTCATCCGCAGTGGATTGGTTCGCGAAGTGTGCAGGATGGTGCCGCCGGTGCGGTCAATGGTGCGCGTGTTTTCGCGTGTCAGCACGCGGAGATACTCGGCGTCGGGCTCCGCGCCGAGCTTGCAGTGCGTCAGGCCTTCCCAGCCACGGCGGATGCCGATGACGCGACGCCCCATTTCTGTGGCGCGGTACACCGCCGACTTGATGACCGCGTTCGGCCCGGGGACGTCGCCCCCGCCGGTCAGGATTCCGATGGTGGTTGCCGCGGGCATATCGCGTGGAGCGGAACACTACCATATCCGCGAAGGGCGCGCGGAGTTCGTCGCGACTCGGTGACCAGTCGTCCGGCTCGTAAGAAAACACTTGACAACTCCTCCGACTTATAGTAAATGTACATGCGGCTGTTTCGCCTGCAGTAATTTCCCTCCACCGGGCGGGCGCCACCGGGCAGACTCGGTTCACCGTGATGATTTTTCCTTACCGCGATTTGTACCGCAGGCGTCCCGACGGCGATCCTGTCCGCAGGGCGTACCCTCATACCCCTGGTATGTATGCGAGTATCAATCTAAACAAATAGTTTAAGTGTGTTACTTTTTGAAACATCCAACGCAACTCCTTGTTTTTCCTTGCCTTGCAGATTTTCATACAAAAATTCTGAGTATCTATTGCCCAGCCCTGCATACCGCCTTTCATCATCCGCATGTTCCGGATATCTATCTCAGTATCAACCATCACAAAACAAAAGCCTTAATCGTGTCACTTTTCGTAACAACCGATCTAAATGTATGACTTTGAATGCCTTACAGACTTTGATCCCAGAAATTTCGAGTATGGTGATTCCCGAACATTACTGGAGGCTTCTGGGGAGGGCGACGGGGGGTAGCGAGGTTA
>Ga0247727_10008320_pt1 | contig 19296 bp, 20 predicted proteins | sample WisWelCaveWW1625_FD_202498 | JGI IMG/M metagenome (GOLD analysis project Ga0247727, IMG submission 202498) | Biofilm microbial communities from Wishing Well Cave, Virginia, United States - WW16-25 | ecosystem: Environmental > Aquatic > Deep subsurface > Groundwater > Cave microbial mat | place... | reverse complement strand
AGACATCCGCCGTGGTTTGCCGCAAGGCAAACAGGGTTCGTCGCCCGTCGCCAGACGGGGTCCTAGTACTCCCTGTGTGGGTCACTTTTGCCAAGCACACCCGGGTCATTTCCCGCGAGTGCCGAAGTCCGAAGACGGCGGCAAGTAATGTCTCCAAGCATGGGGTGTCATTCGACGAAGCCCTGACGGTCTTTGGAGACTCTTTGGCGCGGATCTTCGAAGACGAGGGCCACGCTTTGCAGGAGCAGCGGGAAATCATCATTGGGCATCTTCAGCGCTCGCAGGGTCACGAAGAGGGAGCCACAAGACTATGAAGACAACGTCCAATCATAAGCGCAGGCGCCCGGGTCCAGCCGGCATCCGGGAAGAGTACCACTTCGATTATCGCAGGGCGCGACCGAATCGTTTTTCGGCGCTGATGAAGGGCAGTACGATTGCGGTGGTCCTCGATCCGGATGTGGCATCGGTTTTCCAGACATCCGAGGCTGTGAATTCATTACTCCGATCAGTCATATTGGCGCTGCCGCAGGACGTGAAGCCGGAGCCTAAGGCGGGCTAACACGGCGCTGCCGGCGACGGCCAAAAGTCGGCCGCGCCTGAAGCGCCAAATCGTCAGCATGGCGTGAGGGAGATTGGTGAGAGTTCATCTCGACGACGTCTCTACTTCGGTGAGCGGGGACTACTACCAGGTGACGTTGGAGGGCGGTGGATCGTGGATCGTGGGCTCGGGGGTGGCCGGTAACACAGGCATTCCTGCCTGTATGGGCAGCCAAGCGGTCAAATGTCCAAACTCAAGAGACAGGCAGGAATGCCTGTCTTACAGCCGGGCCGGCGTGCCCCAGTGGGTGCGGTAGCGGCGGGAGACGTAGAGGTTGGCCTGGTCGTCGGCGATCACGGTTTCGGTTCCCTGGTCGAATCGCAGGTTTCGTCCGGTCCGCGACACAACGTTGCCGAGGTGGGCGTGCAGGGTCGAGAGATGGCCGATCCCAATATCGGCGTTGGGAAGGGCGCGCGATCTCACACATGCCAGGAAGTTCCGCATGTGGTGATCGTCGTCCCCGCCGGTCTCAAGGTCGTCGAGCACCAGCTTGCCTTGCTTGTCGAAGACCTTGTAGCCCCAGCGGCGGTTCCAGCGGCCGATGTGAACCATGCCCTCGGAGCCGTAAACCCCCACGCCGTTGTCCACCTGCTCCAGACCGTAGGGATTCCAGATGCGCATCTCCCAGATCAGGACTTTGCGGCCGTACTCGAAGGTGATGTTCATGGTGTCGGGCGTTTGCTGGTCGTCATCGAAGTAGAGCTTCCGACCCATGCCGCTGACGCGCACCGGAGAATTGACGCCCAGCGCCCAGCGGGCGATGTCGATCTGGTGCACGCCGTCGTTGCCGATGTCGCCGGTGCCGAAGTGCCAGTGCCAGTGCCAGTTGTAGTGGAAACGGTTCTCGTTGAACGGGATCCAGGGCGCCGGTCCCAGCCAGGTTTCGTAATCCACCCCCGGGGGAACCGGGCCGTCCTCCTTGTGACCGATGTTGTCGCGCATCTGGATGTTCCAGGCTTTGGCGGCATGCACCTTGCCGAGTTTGCCGCACCTGACGTACTCGATGGCCCGGATGGCGGAGGGCCGGCTGCGGGCCTGGGTGCCGTGCTGCACGATGCGGTTGTTGCGGCGCGCGGCGTCGACGACCAGCCGGCCCTCGCGCAGGTTGTGGGAACAGGGCTTCTCGAGGTAGACATCCTTGCCGGCGTCGCAGGCCAGGATGGCAGCCGGGGCATGCCAGTGGTCCGGGGTGGCGATGAAGACCGCCTCGATGGTCTTGTCCTCCAGCAGACGGCGCATGTCGCCCGATTGTCGTGGCGCCGGCCCGCCGGCCTGCTGGACGACTCGGGCGGCCCGCTCCAGGTTGGCCTGATCGACGTCGCACAGGTGGGTGACCTGGGCGTTGGGCATCTTGACCAGCGAACCAGTGAGGCTCCGTCCCCGCCCGCCTAGTCCGATCACGCCTACCTGGACCCGGTCGCTGGCGGCGACCGCTCTACGTGCGGCGCCCAGGGCGACGCCGACGCCAAAGAAGTACCTGCGGCTGATCATGGTTTCTCTCCTCGTTCTACGATTTTACGCGGCGCTTTTTCCGCTCGTGCTCGACGGCCGCGGCAGCCTCTTGTCGGATGGCGTAATAGCCGGAGGGGACCGCTCCGGCGTGGGTCGGGGCTGTCGCCCCGGCGGTTTCCTGATAATAGCTGCGCCACCATTTGGCCGACTGCCAAATCGCCTCCGGACAGCTGGAGGCCGACGACAGGCCCGGGGTCAGCTCAATCCGGGACAGGCCATGGACGGCCTCCACCAGCGCCGCGCCGGGCAGGCCATGCCCCTGGAGGAGCGGATTGCCGCGCTGGCCAGCCCCCCATACGAACCCCAGCCATTCGAGAATCAAGGCCGGCAAATCGATGATGCTCCGGTCCGACTGCACTCGCTTGATGTTCTCCCGCAAGGCCGCCGGGTCCTTGGCAAAGTGCAGCACCGCGATGTTGGGATAGCGCTCCGGTTCACTGTAATCCGCCACCCGGCAGGTTTGCACCCCGTTATTCAGCGGCACCAGCGAAGCATCGCCCAGGCCATCCAGGGGCGCCGTCGAGAACCTGTCGCCATCCAGTATCCCAGCCAAAGACCAGAAGCTCGGGAGCAGATCCTTCCGCAGGTGAGATTGGGCGACCCGGATCCGAAAATGCGCCAGAGCGCTGCCGCCGATCAACAGGACCCCTTCGCGCTGCTTTAGGCGCGCCAGCCACTGGCTGTTGGTCTCGCCTGGCTGCGGAGGCTCGTGCTGGAGCTGGCGGTTGCCTTTGGCCTCCGGGGATTGACGTACCGAAATCATGACAGACCTCCTGGCGCCTCATAGACTACCCCGGCGAAGGATCCACCCTGCCCCAGGATGGACCAGGCCTTGACCACCATCCGGACCCTGCCTCCGACAGCCGAGAACTCCAGGGTCAAGAAATGGTCTTGGGTGCTGGAGAAGTCCTCGGTTCGGACCGGGACCTTGCGAACCCCGGGAATGTCGAAAACGGGGAACAGGGCTGGCGCCGGACCCCACTTCCCTTTTGCTTTTGAGTCCACCAGCGCCATCGGCGAGGAGACCACCTCGATCAGGTCGCAGCCCAGGGGGAGCCGGCAACTGGCGACACGGCCGAAGTGGACATCGCCGGTCAAAACCACGATGGAGTGCCGGGCGGCGTGGAGGGCCCGCACCAGTGGCGTGTATTGGTCGAAATCCGCCAGCCCCCAGTCGCCCAGGTGACCCCTGATCCCGGTCTTGCCGGTGAGCACCGGCTGGCCCAACACCAGCACGCCGGGGCCTGGCAGGCTTGCCAGCCATTGTTCAACCTGCCCCAACTCCGCCGGCGTCATGAACTGGGTGCGGTCAGTGGAACGGTTGACCCGGGTGTCGGCGATGCAGAACGAGAGCGGCGATACCTCGAACCGGGCGATGGTGGCGTCGGTTTGAAACCGGCGGAAAAGACCGCCGGCCACCTCGAGCCATCGCCTGCTCCCGCCGGGAAGCCAGGTGTCGGCCACGTAGGCGCCCTTGTTGGGAGCGTTGTTCCAGAATTCGTGATCGTCGGAAGCAAAGTAATTGGCGCCGCTCTCGAGCAGCAACTGAAATCCCGACGCCGGCCCCCGCTGGGTCCAGGTGCGGAAGTAGTTTTCAAAGAACTCGGCTTCCAGCTCCTCGGGGCTGTGGGTCGCGAACAGGTAGTGGGTCCAGGGCGAGTCCAGGTAGACCTGGTCGCCGCAAAGGATCTTCACGTCGGGTCGGGCGCCGGCCGGAAGGTGAAAGAAGGTGTTGCCGACTCGCCCGGCGCCGTCTTTGGCGACGCAGAAGCAGGACCCCAACAGCACCGTGAACGGCCGCTGGCCGGCCGTCGGCAGCCGCTCGGGCAGCGTCATGACGGTGGCCGAGGCGCGCGCCTGGCCGTTGACGCGCAGCTCGAGAGCGTAGGCGTTGCCGGGCGCCAACCCGCGCAGCGGGAACCGGCGGTGGTCGAGACTGTATTGCCCGTTCCGCGAGGCCCATCGGTCCCAGGCCCCACCGAGCGGCTCGGTTCCACCTGGATGCGCCAGCTCCAGGCGGGCGCCGGCCGGGTTTTCATTGATCCCGCCGATCCAGACCAGGGCCTCGCGGCTCGAAACGGCGGCGGGTGCGAGAACGTAAGGCATATGGTGGCTATAACTGATAGGCTTCGGTGCTGCGGGTGGGCCGCTTGGCCAGCCGCTTCTGGTCGCGGCCGCTCAGGCGCAGGCGCAGCTTGGCGGTGATCTGGCGCGAGATCTCCTCCTCGAGCAGCAGCAGGTCCGCGAGCTTGCGGTTGTATTGTTCGCCCCAAAGGCGGGAGCCGTCGGCGACGTCCACCAGCTCCGTCCTCACCACCAGGGTCTCGCCGCGCTGGAGCACCCGCCCGGTGAGCACGGCGCGCACGTCCAGGTCGCGGCCGGCCTGCTGGGGATCGCCCTGGTCGCCTTTGCGCCGAAACACCACGCTGCGGGCGATCACCCGCAGCTTGGGCAGCTGCGAGAGGGCGTTGATGAGGTTCTCGGTGACGCCGTCGCTGAGATACTCGCCCTCCGGGTCCCCACCTTCGTTGACGAAAGGAAGCACCGCCAGCGAGTCGATGACCTTGCGCCGCTTCGGCGCCGCCATACTCCGAGTGGTGGTCGTGCCGGCGAGAACCGCCTGGAGCGCGAAAGCCAGGTCGCGGGCCGACTGGAAGCGCTCCCCGGAGTTCTTCTCCAGGCAGTGCGCGATCACCCGATCCAGTTCCAGCGGGATCTGCTTGCCGGTGTCGGCGACCGGCTGGGGGTGGTGCATCAGGACGGCAGCCATGGTCTCGCCGCCGGAGGGCCGCCCGAAGACGCGCTGGCCGCTGATCATCTCGTAGAGGATGGTCCCGAGAGCGAATATGTCGCCCGGCGCCTCGACCACCAGCCCTTTGACGTGCTCCGGCGACATATAGGCCGCCGTCCCCATGACGGTGCCCGGATCCGTGATGGTCGCCGCCGTGGGCAGAGTATCGCTCGGGGACTTCCAGCGCGCCAGCCCAAAATCGAGGATCTTGACTCTGCCGTCGGTGGTGAGGAAAAGGTTCTCCGGCTTGAGGTCCCGGTGGATGATCCCCTTGGCATGAGCGGCCGAAAGACCGTCGGCCACGGCGATGGCGATTTCGACCGCCTTGCGCCAGGGCATGGGCCCGTCTTCCAGGCGGTGGCGGGTGGTCTCGCCTTCCAGCAGCTCGGTGACGACGTAATAAATGCCGCCTTCCCGGCCGAAGTCATGGATAGCGATGATGTTGGGATGAGACAGCGCCGCGAGGGCCTTGGCCTCCCGCTCGAAACGGGCCAGCGCCTCGGGGTTGTTGCTGAGGTGCTGGGGCAGAACCTTGATGGCAACGTCGCGGTCGAGCTTGGAATCGCGGGCGCGGTAGACTTCCCCCATGCCGCCGGAACCGAGCGGCGAGAGGATTTCGTAAGCGCCGAGGCGCGTGCCCGGGGCCAGGGGCATAGGGCTAGTGTGACACAAGGCGGACAGGCAGGAATGCCTGTGTTACCGGAGCCGCGAGACCGGCACGGTGAAAGCCATGGTGTTCACTTGTCCCTTCCTCTGGAACTGGACCCACAGCCGGTAAGTGGCTTCCCGGGGGAAGAACATGTTGAACTGCACCTGCGGGCCGCCATCGGCCAGGAACGGATGAGTGTGGATGGTGTCGAGCAGGTCGTCGCTGGCCGCCAGCAGATGGCCCCATGCCCCCAGCAACGGCTCCAGGCCCTCGGCCGGACTCAGCTTGAAGAACAGCAGCGTCTTCTTGCCGGCGATGGGCTGAGCCGGCTCGGTCTCCAGGACGGCCTCCAGGTTGACGGATCGTTTGGGGCTGAGGTCGGCCGCCAGCTTCGGGATCTCGCGGCGGTAGTCGCCGAAGATGAGGGTTCGCGGGATCATCTGGGGCGCGCCGCCTTCGGGGTAGAAATCGCACAGCAGCCGGTAGGCGCCAGGCTTGGGAATCGCGATCCGGAGGCGGAAGACGCCGTCGGAGCCAAGCACGGGATGCTCGTGGGCGAAGAACTCCAGGTCGTCGCCGATCAGGAAAGCGTGGAACAGCTTCTCATGAATCACCAGGAAGCGGCGTACCGGCTCTCCCTTGGCGGGGTCAAAAACCCGAATGGCGAGCTCCATCTTCTGGCCGGGGCGAAACCGGGAAGGAGTAGCCCGCACCTCGACAGGGTATTCGATGGGGTGCGGAATCCCGGCCTCGAGAGCCATGCCGCACTTGGAGCATTTGCCGGGCCCCTTGGACCGCACCTCGGGATCCATGGGGCAGACCCATTCGACCGGGGGCGGCTCGACCTCCCGCTCCTGCGCCCGCAGCAGGGGCCAGCCGAGTAGTGATAATAGAGTTCGACGTTCCACTGACAACCGACAACTACCTCCATTCTACCGGATCGCAGATCACTGGCGGGCCAGCAGCTCCCGCAGCGCTTCCAGCCGGTCGGCCTGTTCGGGGCCCTTGTCGCGCCGCCAGCGGGCGATGCGCGGAAACCGCACCGCCATCCCGGAGCGGTGCCGGCTGGAGGCCTGGATCCGGTCGAAGGCCAGCTCGAAGACGTGCACCGGCGTCACCACCCGCACCGGGCCCATCCGCTGAAGGGTGTTGTTCTGAACGAAGGAGTCCACCTCCCGGATCTCCTCATCGTCCAGGCCCGAATAAGCCTTCGCAATGGGTACAAGCTCGCCGCGTTCCCACACCCCGAAGGTGTAGTCGGTAAACAGACCGGCGCGGCGCCCGTGGCCCCGCTGGGCGTAAATCAGGACGGCGTCGACGGTGTAGGGAGCGATCTTCCACTTCCACCAGGGGCCGCGCTGGCGGCCGACCCCGTAGGGCGAGTCGAGCCGCTTTAGCATCAGGCCCTCCACGAGCCGAGAGCGCGATTCCCCGAGCCGGGTTTCGAGCTCTCGCCAGTTGCCGGCTTCGATGCGGGGCGACAGGCGCAGATGGGGTTTGCCGCCCAGCGTCTCCAGCTCCCTGCGCCGCTGAGCCAGCGGCCGCGCTCGCCAGTCCTCGCCTTCGGCCTCGAGCAGATCAAAAGCCATGAAGACCACCAGCACCGGATCAAAAAGCTCCCCCTGGACCGTCTTGCGTCCCAGGCGGCGTTGCAGGTCGGCGAAGGGCAGGGGGGCCTCGTCCCGCCAGGCCAGGATCTCCCCGTCCAGGACGGTTCCCTCCGGGAGGGCCTCGCCAGCTCGCCGGATCTCGGGAAACTGGTGGGTGATCAGCTCTTCGCCGCGGGACCACACCAGGACCTGGCCGCGCCGCCGGATCAGTTGGGCACGGATGCCGTCCCACTTCCATTCCACCTGCCATTGCTCCATGGGACCCAGCGAAGGCGGCGACCCGCTCAGGGGGCTCGCCAGGAAGAACGGGTACGGCTGGCCGGGGCCGGAGACTTCCGCCTCCCCCCGCAGCAGGGCGCGATAATCCTGTTCGGTCGGCTCCCAAGGGCCCATGAGGCGATGGTCCATCACGGCGGGCGGCAGGCCGGCGACGGCGGCCAGGGCCCGCACCACCAGGGTGCGGGCCACGCCGACCCGAAACTCGCCGGTGATCAACTTGTTCGAGAGCAGCCGTTGGATGGAATCCAGCTGCCGCCAGGTTTCCCCCAGCCGTTGCCTCTTGGCTTGGTCCGGCAGGTGGCACAGCGGCGCCAGCCCCTCCTCCACCAGGCGATGCAGCGGAGGCGGCGGGGTGGCCGGCAGGTTTTCCGGCATCAGCAATGCCAGGGTCTCGGCCAGGTCGCCGACGGCGTCGTAGCACTCCGCCACCATCCACAGCGGCAACCCGGCTTCCTCGGCAACCTGGGCGCACATCAGGGGCGTCGCGACGGACCGCTTTAGCTTCCGTCCGGTCAGGAAGTAGAGCGCCCAGGCGGCGTCTGGGGCCGGCGCCGAGGCGAAGTAGCGCTCCAGCGCCGCCACCTTCTCGGCTGTCCGGGTGGTCCGATCGAGCTCCACGTAGAGTCGCGCGAAGCGTTCCATCAAGCCTCCGGGTCGCTGTCCGCCGGCCGCCGGGTCTCAAGCACCCACGCCTTCCGGCCCTGGGCGGCCAGCCAGCGGGCCAGCGCCGCAGCGTACCCGTTGGTCACCGCCACATTCTCTGCCCCGGTTTCGCGAATGGTGGCCAAAAGCGCCGGCCAGTCGGCGTGATCGGAGAGGACGAAGCCGCGGTCGACCGAGCGGCGCCGTCGCTTACCCCGGATCTGCATCCAGCCGGAGACGAACCCCGTGGAGGCTTCCCCGAAGCCCCGCAACCAGGCCGAACCGGCGGCCGACGGAGGCGCCAGCGCCAGAGTCGGGCCCGGCACCGTCTGGCCGGAAGGCAACAGCCGCAAGCCGTCCGCCTCATAGGCGGGTAGATACCGGGCTACGGATTCATGCAGCACCAGCGGTCCGGCGGCGGGGTCGAGGCCGGCCAGCACCCGCTGGGCCTTCCCCAGGCTGTAGACGAACAGAATACTGCTGCGGCCCGACTGCTGATTGTCCCGCCACCAGTGGTGGATCTCCCCAAAGACCTGCTCCTGGGGCGGCCACCGGAACACCGGCAGGCCAAAGGTCGCCTCGGTGACGAAGGTGTGGCACCGGAGCGGCTCGAAGGGGGCGCAGGTGGGGTCCGGCTGGCGCTTGTAGTCGCCGCTCACCACCCAGACTTCGCCCCGGCTCTCCAGCCGCACCTGGGCCGAGCCGAGGATGTGCCCGGCCGGGTGGAGGGAAACCTCCACCGCTCCCTGTCGAAACCGGTGCCCGTACGGGACGCTCTGAATGCGGACCTCCGGCCCCAGCCGCTCCCGCAGCAAGGCCTCTCCCGGCTCCGCCGTCAAATAGGCCTCACAGCCGGGCCGCGCGTGGTCCCAGTGAGCATGAGTCACTACCGCCAGTTCGACGGTCTCCCAGGGATCGACGTAAAAGCCTCCGGCCTCGCAATACAGGCCGCGATCAGTGCTTCTGAGCATGGGGAGGGCTTCTCATCATAACGCGGAGTCCGGCCCGGCGGCGCCAGTCCAGCGTGTCGCCAACAGCCGCTGGGTGCGCGACATAATAGTGGCGGCAACCGCCGGCCCCGCGATTGTCATCCCGAGCGCAGCCGGTGTCATCCCGAGCGTAGCGAGGGATCTGCTGTTACGGCGGGGCGAAAGCAGATCCCTCGCTGCGCTCGGGATGACACCGGCTGCGCTCGGGATGACACCGGCTGCGCTCGGGATGACACCGGCTGCGCTCGGGATGACATGCGACTGGCTCATCTGGGCGGTTATGCATCGCCAACTGCCGCTCTCGAGCTTGACTTTGGACTCAGTCTGAGTCCGGTGCTATGCTGACAGCTTCAGCCAATGGCTTTACCGGACCAACTCGAACAGCGCCACCAAGGTGTGAACGCTGCCGAGCGCCTGATCGTCGCACTCGACTTGCCCACGGTCGAAGAAGCAGAAGCTTTGGTGGGCCAACTTGACGGAATCGTCTCTTTCTTCAAGATCGGTCTTCGCTTGCATCTCGCGGCCGGGCTCAACGCGTTCCTGGATCGACTCCTCCAACGAGGTAAACGGGTTTTTGTGGATTTCAAATACAATGATGTGGAAGAGACCGTCCAAAACGCGGTTGACCAAGCTGCTAACCGTGGTGTCACATTTGTAACGGTGCATGGGAACGGAAAGACGATCCAAGCTGCCAAGAGAGGCAGGGGACACCGGGACATCCCAAAAATCTTCATGGTGACAGTGCTGACCAGTTTGGACGCCGAGGACATCAGAGAACTCGGGTTCCCCTGTGAGCTTGAGAATCTAGTCTTGCATCGCGCAGACCAAGCACTGAAAGCAGGCGCGGATGGGGTTATTGCTTCTGGAAAAGAAGGCCACCTCATACGAGGTCTTGCCCAGGATCGGCTCTTGATTGTGACACCAGGGATTCGCCCCGGTGACACCAGTACAGACGAGCACAAACGCCCAACCACTCCCACTGACGCGATCCATGCGGGAGCTGACTACCTTGTCGTCGGGCGTCCGATCTATACCGCGGCGAGTCCTCGCGAAGCTGCCGCAGGAATCGTTAAAGAAATGCAGGCAGCCTTGGATCCAAGACCACAAGAATTCTAGCCAAACATCTTTGAAATTTCCTCGGAGATCCGCTGGGTCGGATAGCCGAGAATCGTCGTGAGACGGCCGGACTGGTCGTCGATATGAACAAAGGCTCCCCCTTCGATTCGGTAGTGACCTCTCCAGCCGATGGCAAATCTGGTGTCGGTTTCCTCGATGTGGATCGGCTCCGGATCGCCGTCCTGGGCCAGGCGAGCAGCAAGCTGATCGGACGGGTCCAGCATCCAGGCGTCGCCGGTCTCGGTGGAAAACAGCACCAACTGCCCGATGGTGACAATCCGTCCGTCCTGCTCGGCAGCACGGCGCTGGATGTAACGGACCTCATCGGCCAGATAGAAATCCTTGCCGCCCACCGCTCGCTTTCCCGGCCCGCGCTTGATCGTTCTTCGACCCACCGTGGGGTTCTCTCCTACCGAGTATAGTGCATGGGCATGGAACTGTTCACCAAGCTGTTCGGGCATCTATTGGCGTTCGTCTACCACTGCCCGGTCACGGGACGCTACCCCGAAGAATTGCCGCTGCGGAGCCAGTCCAGGCCGAAGCGCGCCAGGGTAATCCGCTCGTAGTTGCGCTGGTCGCCGCGCTCATAGAGGCAGGCGATGGCGTTGTCGCGGAGCACCCCCAGGCAGGAGTAGATGGAGGGCCCCTGGTGCAGCAGCCGCGACACCGGCCAGGTGCGTCCGCCGTCGTAGCTGAGCCGCACGGTCATCCGGACGCGACGGGTGTCGGCGGGGTTGGAGAACAGCAGGGTGTTGCCGCGGAGGCGAAGCAGGCTGGCCTGGCAGACCGGCTCGATGAGCGCCTGGTCCAACTGCGATTCCGACCAGGTCAAGCCGCCGTCGCGGCTGCGGGCGATGGCCCGCCGGTTGGCGCCGTGGTAGCTGCGCATGTTCAGCACCAGCGATCCGTCAGCCAGCTCCGCCACCTGGCATTCATTGGTCTTCTCGCCGGCGACGCCCCCGATCTTCCAGGTCCTGCCGTGATCGTCGCTGTAGATGACATGAGAATACCGGGCCTGGGTTCCCTGGCGGTAGTGGTCACAGGGGATGAGCAGGCGCCCGCGGCGGAGCTGGATGCCGACGCCGGGGCCGGTGGCATACCAGGTCCAGTCGGGTGCTTTCACGGCGGCGGTGATGTCCGCCGGCGCCGACCAGGTGGCCCCGTCGTCCTGGCTCCGGCACATCCACACGGTGCGGGTGCCGGGGCAGGCCCTATCGAGGATCTGCTGCTGGGTGCAGCGGCCTGGGTTACGGGTCAAGGGCAGCCAGATGACGCCGGTCTGGCGGTCCTGGACCGGGCAAGGGTTACCGATGGTGTCATCGCCCAGGTCGGTGATCAGCTGTTGGGCCGACCAGGTGCGGCCGTGGTCGAAGCTGCGCTTCAGGACCAGGTCGATGTCGCCGGAATCGCTGGGGGAATGCCGGCGGCCCTCGCAGAAGGCCAGCAGAGTGCCGCGCCGGGTGACCAGAAGCGAGGGGATGCGGTAGGTGTGATACCCGTCCTGGCCGGACTGGAAGACTTCCACTTGTGTGAGAGGCACGCGGGCGGCGCGGGCCAATGCCGCCGGGCCGAGCCCGGCCAGGAGCCGCCGGCGCGTGATGGGCATGACGATGGGCATAACAGGGGTATGATACGATGCAATCTTCATCACCATGAGAGTCTACGACGGGAAAGAAGTTCGCAATGTCGGGATCGCCGGCCACGGGGACTGCGGCAAGACCAGCCTGGTGGCCGGGTGCCTGTTTACCGCGGGGGCGACCAGCCGCCTGACGAGGGTCGACGAGGGCAACACCATCACCGACTTCGACGACGAGGAGCAGGCGCGGCGCATTACCATCTCCTCGGCGCTGGCCTACCTGGAGTGGAACAAGCTCAAGCTCAACCTGATCGACACGCCGGGCTACAACATCTTCATCCACGACGCCCAGGGGGCGCTGGTGGCGGCCGACTCGGCGCTGGTGCTGGTGGACGCGGTGGCGGGCGTGGAGGTCCAGACCGAGAAGGTGTGGGGGTTTGCCGAGGAGTACCAAATACCTCGCGCCCTCCTGATCAACAAGCTCGACCGCGAGCGGGCCAGCTTTGAGCGAGCGCTGGGGAGCATTCAGGAGATCTTCGGGCGGGCGGCGGTGCCGGTTCACCTGCCGCTCGGGGAGGAGAGGGACTTCCGCGGCGTGATCGACCTGGTGGCCATGAAGGCCTACACCTATCAGCCGGATGGCAACGGCAAGGGAGTCGAGGGGGCCATCCCGGCCGACCGGGCGGAGGCCGCCGAGAAGGCCCACGAGACCCTGGTGGAGATGGTCGCGGAAGGCAACGACGCCCTGATGGAGGAGTTCTTCGATCAAGGCACGCTGCCGCCGGAACACATCGCCGCCGGCTTGCGCGAGGCCATCGGGCAGCGGCGCCTGGTTCCGATCCTGTGCGGGGCAGCGCTAAAGAACATGGGCACGGACCTGGTCCTGAACTTCCTGGCCGCCAACATGCCCTCGCCGCTGGAGCGGCCAGGGGCCCCTGGGCGGCGGATGGCCGACTCCGAGCCGGTGTCGTTGTTCGTCTTCAAGACGGTCGCCGATCCGTTTGCGGGCCGCGTGACCTACTTCAAGGTCATGAGCGGAGTTCTCAAGAACGACGCCAGCATCCAGAACTACACCCGCAGCGCCGCCGAGCGGCTCTCCCACATCGGCTGCCTCTTCGGCAAGACCATTACGCCGCTGACGGAGCTGCGGGCCGGCGACATCGGCGGGGTGGCCAAGCTGAAGGAGACCCTGACCGGGGATTCGCTGGGCGAGAAGGCGTCGCCGGTCGAGTACCCCAAGGTGCAGCTGCCGGCGCCGGCCATCGCCTATGCGCTGGAACCGAAGTCGCGCCAGGACGAAGACCGCATGAGCGCCGCCATCCACAGGATCCTGGAGGAGGACGCCTCGCTGCGCTTCTACCGCGACCCGCAGACCAAAGAGTTCCTGCTGGCGGGCAGCGGCCAGCAGCACGTGGAGGTCATCGTCAGCCGCCTCAAGAAGCGCTACAGCGTGGAGGTGACCCTGAAGTCCCCCAAGGTTCCCTACCGGGAGACCATCCGGGGCAAGGCCGACGTGCAGGGCCGCCACAAGAAACAAACCGGCGGTCACGGCCAGTTCGGCGACTGCAAGATCCGCATGGAGCCGCTGGTGCGAGGCGCCAACTTCGAGTTCGTCAACGACATCTTCGGCGGCGCCATCCCCAAGACCTTCATCCCGGCGGTGGAAAGGGGCATTCTGGAGGCCGCCGAGCGCGGCCACCTGGCCGGCTACCCGGTGGTGGATTTCCGGGCGACGCTCTACGATGGATCCTACCACGACGTAGATTCCTCGGAGCTGTCCTTCAAGCTGGCAGGGCGCAAGGCCTTCCGGGCCGCCATGGAGCAGGCCCGGCCGGCCCTGCTGGAGCCCCTCATGAACGTCGAGATTCACGCCCCCATGGAGTTCTCCGGGGACCTGATGGGCGACTTGAACTCCCGGAGGGGCCGCATCGCGGGGATGGACATGAAGGGCAATACCCAGATCATCCGGGCGCAGGTCCCCATGGCCGAGATGCTTACCTACGCCAACGACCTTACGTCCATGACCCAGGGTCGGGCCTCCTACACCATGGAGTTCGCGACCTACGATTTCGCGCCGCCCCACATTGCCGAAAAAGTGGTGGCGGCGGCCAAGGCCGCCCGCGCCGGCGAGGTAGAGGAAGAGGAGTAGCCAGGAGGGTAGAGCGGTCAGCTTTCAGCGCTCAGCAGCTCACCGCTGGCGTCCCCCGGAGCCGTCGATGGCGCAAGACCTCGAGCGGTACCAGTCATTTGTTGGAAAGGTTTTCGTAGCCCACTTCGATTTCTACATCGCTTCCATTCACCCGCACCGGATAGCTCTTCACCCCTTCTGGAGCCGGCGGGGCCAACACCACGCCTGTCTTCACGTCGAAGCGCGCGCCGTGCCACGGGCAGATGACCACCCCTTCCGCCAACATGCCCTGCGACAACGGTCCGCCTCGGTGAGGACATGTGTTATCGATCGCGTAGTAACTCCCGCCTATATTGAACAGAGCGATGCTCCGTCCACCCGCCTCCACCAGCTTACCTGCCTCCAGGTCCTCCAGCTCCGCTGTGGTTCCGACCTTCACAAACTGGCCCATCGCAGCCTCCTTTCCCTCAGTATACCGCTTGTAGGGTGAGGGCCTGCGGCCGGCTGATCAAACGCGCCCGGTACTGCCCCCTCGGCAATGATCGCTGAACGAGTGTGGCCGAATAGTTATCTTTGAGTGAGCCCTAAGCCGGTCGCTTCTGAAACTTGTCCGGCTGGAATTTTCCGCCTACCGCGTAGTTCGCATTGATCTCGGTGTAATGGCGCCACTTCTCCGGCAGATCATCTAGAGCAAAGATCGCGGAAACCGGGCAGACCGGCACACATGCCCCGCAATCAATGCACTCCACTGGATCGATGTAGAGCTGTTCAACGTCGTCATACCCCGGCCGGCCGTCCTCGTACACCGTGTCTTTCTTGGGGTGAATGCAATCCACGGGACAGGCATCTACGCAGGCCGTGTCTTTGACTCCAATACAGGGTTCGGCAATCACGAATGCCATAGGCCACCTCTCCTCGCGCTACTCCAAGAATACCAATGATCGGTGCAGCGTGGCTGTCGGTCGGACAGGAGGGGGTGTCCTCGTCCACGGCAAGGCTCCATTTCCTGCGGGGCGCCGATCCGGTACACTGGGAACGGAGCGACATGCCGGGATTCGACGGACTGCGCGTGCTTTCGCTCGAAAGCCGCCGATCCGAGGAGTTAGCGAAGCTGATCACGAGCAACGGCGGTGTGGCCATCGACCGTCCGACGTGTTGCTCCACCTTCCGGTTCTCGCTGTTCCGAAGGAGGTAGCATGTTCCAGCCCGGCCAACGAGTCCGCCTCAACCTCGCCGGCCAGATGATTGGCGAGGTCAGCTTCGGCTCCGCCGTCACCGATGCGCTGGGCTCCATTGTGCGCCAGACTTCCGCCGACCCGCCCAAATACCTGGTGAAGCTCTTGTTCTCTTTCAAGGGGCTTACGGAGGTGGAAGTCGCGCAGGAGAGGATCAAACCCGCCTGATCGTGGATCGTGGCAGTCTGCCACCGTTTCAGGAGGCGGCGCATCCAGGAGTGGTCAGCAGACTGGCAGTACTACGAATGGCCACCGACGGACTGGGACGCAGCCGTACCCGCTTGGACCGCGCCGTGGCAGTCAAAGTCCTGCCCGCACCACTGGCCGCCAACCCGGAGTTCCGCCAATGCTTCGAGCTGCGAGGCCCGCGTCATTTCCAGCTTGAATCACATTGCGGCTCGAATTGCGAGCCCGCCGCCGGTACAACTGCTTGACAAACCGCTCGGCATCGCCCGGATCGGGATCGGTGTGACGCAGGATCTCTTGGATGGTAACTGGTCGGGGAGGCCGGCTAGAGGGCAGGGTGGAAAGTCTCTGCCGCGGTGTCTTGTGAGGCGGAGTCCTCATACAAACATTTTACCATTATCCGAAGAACGAATTATCCTGCGAGGGTTTGGCAGCCATTCTATAATCGCTCCAGCAGAACCATGCCACTCTCCCAAGGCACTCGACTGGGGCCCTACGAGATCGTGGCCCCGGTCGGCGCTGGCGGGATGGGCGAGGTCTACCGCGCCCGTGATACCCGTCTGGACCGCACCGTGGCAGTCAAAGTCCTGCCCGCGCGCCTGGCCGCCAACCCGGAGTTCCGCCAGCGCTTCGAGCGCGAGGCCCGCGTCATTTCCAGCCTGAATCACCCCCACATCTGCGTGCTCCACGACATTGGCCGCCAGGATGGCATCGACTTCCTGGTGATGGAGTACCTGGAGGGCGAGACCCTGGCCGCCCGTCTCGCCAGGGGCGCCCTCCCCACCGAAGCGCTGCTGGAGTACGCGGGCCAGATGGCCCAGGCCCTGGCCGCCGCCCACCGCCAGACCGTCTATCATCGCGATCTGAAGCCCGGCAACGTGATGCTGACCAAGACCGGCGCCAAGCTCCTCGACTTCGGCCTGGCCAAAGTGGGGCCAACCGCAGGACCCCAGGGGGCAGGAGTCAACCTGTCGGTGCTGCCCACCCAGGCCCTCGACCTCACCCAGAAGGGCACGATCCTGGGCACCTTCCAGTACATGTCCCCTGAGCAGATCCAGGGCAAGGAGGCCGACGCCCGCAGCGACATCTTCGCCTTTGGCGCTGTGCTCTACGAAATGGCCACGGGACACAAGGCCTTCGAGGGCAAGAGCGTCGCCAGCGTCATCGCAGCCATCATCGATTCCGAGCCGACGCCGATCGCGACGTTGCAGCCCGCGAGCCCGCCATTGCTCGACCAGCTCGTGCGGAAGTGCCTGGAGAAGGACCCTGAGAAGCGGTGGCAGTCGGCGCTGGACGTGGCGAGCGCGCTCGGGTGGGCCGGCGAAGGGGCCAAGGGGCGACCGGGCCACGAGGCGAGGGGGCGACCGCGGGCGTGGGGATGGATTGCTGCAACGGCAGTTCTGGCGTTAGCCGCGTCACTACTGGCCGCCGTTCACTTTCGCGAAAAGCCGCCCGAGGCCCAGACCACCCGCTTTATCATCGAACCCCCAGAGAAGACGCGCTTCATGCTCAGGCCGGTGTTGTCGCCGGACGGCCGCCACATCGCCGGCAGCGTGCAATCCGGGAAGGGCTTTCAAGTGGCGATCCGGTCGCTGGACTCGCTCGCCACCCGGTTGTTGCCGGGCACAGACTTAGGGTTTCATCCTTTCTGGTCTCCGGACAGCCGCTCCCTCGCCTTCTTTGCCGGCGGGAACCTGAAAGGATCGACCTTAGCGGCGGACCACCCCAAAACGTCTGCGACGCGGCTGGTACTGCATCCGGAACGTGGAACCGGGACGGCGTGATCGTGTTCGCCGTCCAGACGGCAGGGGGAATATCACGCGTGGCGGCTTCCGGCGGCGTGCCGGCGCCGGCGCCGACCGCCCCAGGGGAGACCCGGCTCGCGCCGCGATTTCTCCCGGACGGCCGGCAATACCTGTTCTGGCTCGCGAGCCGCCAGGGGCGGGAAGGGGTCTATGTAGGCTCACTGGACTCAGCCGAGTCCACGTGGCTGCTGGACTCCTCCACTGGTGCTGAGTTTGTCCCGGGCGCCGAGGGCAGCCAGCAGGGTCACCTGCTGTTCGTGCGAGAGGAAACCCTGATGGCCCAGCCGTTCGACGCCACCCGCCGGCGGCTGACCGGTGAGCCGTTCCGCGTCGCCGACCCCGTCGGTGGGCTGACGGGGAACGCCTTTTTTTCGGCCTCCGCCAACGGGGTGCTGGCCTACCGCGCCGGTTTGGGCGGCGAGGATCAGTTTGTCTGGTTCGACCGTGGCGGCAGCCCCCGGCCGGCGGGCCCGCCGACTGGAATCCGCGACCTCGCCCTCTCCCCAGACGACCTGCGCGTGGCCTTCACAGAGGGCCTGGTGACGACCGGTCCGGCCGATATCTGGGTGCAGGAGTGGGCCGGCAACGTCCGCTCGCGCCTGACCTTTCACGCCGCCCGTGACTCGCACCCGGTCTGGTCGCCCGACGGGGGCCGCATCGCCTTCGCTTCCGCCCGAGACGGCCCGCTCAATCTTTACGTCAAGGCCGCCAGCGGCGCCGGCGAGGAGGAACTGCTCCTCAAAACCGACCTCCCGAAGTATCCCTCCGACTGGACCCGCGACGGGCGCTACCTCGTCTATTCCGCGAGCGATCCCAAGACCACGGGCGACATCTGGATATTGCCACTATCGGGCCCAGAGGGCGCCCCCCGCAAGCCCCAGCTCTACCTCCAGACCGAGTTCAACGAGACCCACGGCCAGGTGTCGCCGGACGGCAAGTATCTGGCCTACACCTCAAACGAGACCGGGCGGTACGAGGTGTACGCGCGTCCGTTCCCGTCGGCGGCGGGCGGGAGGTGGATGGTGTCGAGCGAAGGCGGCGGGCAGCCCCGCTGGCGCCGCGACGGCAAGGAGCTCTACTTCATTGCGCCGGACAAGAAGCTCATGGCCGTGGAAGTCAAAACGGGACCGACCTTCGAGCGCGGCACTCCCAAGCCCCTGTTTGACAGCCGTCTCGGCGGCATCTACGCCGTGTCAGGACGTGTCGCCTTCCTCTACGCTCCGTCCGCCGACGGCCAGCGCTTCCTGGCAGCAGCGACTTCCGAAACCGACACCAGCCCGATCGCCGTAGTGCTGAACTGGGCGGCGGGGAGGAAACCATGAGCTTGTCTGCCGGCCACCGCTTTGGGCCCTACGAGATCGTGGCCCCCATCGGCGCCGGCGGCATGGGCGAGGTCTACCGCGCCAAGGACACCCGCCTGGACCGCACCGTCGCCATCAAGGTATTACCACAGCATTTAGCCGCCAACCCGGAGTTCCGCCAGCGCCTCGAGCGCGAGGCCCGCGTCATTTCCAGCCTGAATCATCCCCACATCTGCGTGCTCCACGACATTGGCCGCCAGGACGGCATCGACTTCCTGGTGATGGAGTACCTCGAGGGCGAGACCCTGGCCGCCCGTCTGGTCAAGGGCGCCCTCCCCACCGAGGCGCTGCTGGAGTACGCGGGCCAGATGGCCCAGGCCCTAGCCGCCGCCCACCGCCAGACCGTCTATCATCGCGATCTGAAGCCCGGCAACGTGATGCTGACCAAGACCGGCGCCAAGCTGCTCGACTTCGGCCTGGCCAAAGTGGGGCCAGCCGCAGGACCCCAGGGGGCAGGAGTCAACCTGTCGGTGCTGCCAACCCAGGCCCTCGACCTCACCCAGAAGGGCACGATCCTGGGCACCTTCCAGTACATGTCCCCCGAGCAGCTTCAGGGCAAGGAGGCCGATGCCCGCAGCGACATCTTCGCCTTCGGCGCCGTCCTCTACGAGATGGCCACGGGACACAAAGCCTTCGAGGGCAAGAGCGTCGCCAGCGTTATTGCAGCCATCCTCGATTCCGAGCCGACGCCGATCGCGACGCTCCAGCCGGCGAGCCCGCCATTGCTCGACCAGCTCGTGCGGAAGTGCCTGGAGAAGGACCCTGAAAAGCGATGGCAGTCGGCGCTGGACGTGGCGAGCGCGCTCGGGTGGGCAGGCG
>Ga0247727_10008319_pt1 | contig 19297 bp, 14 predicted proteins | sample WisWelCaveWW1625_FD_202498 | JGI IMG/M metagenome (GOLD analysis project Ga0247727, IMG submission 202498) | Biofilm microbial communities from Wishing Well Cave, Virginia, United States - WW16-25 | ecosystem: Environmental > Aquatic > Deep subsurface > Groundwater > Cave microbial mat | place... | reverse complement strand
TCTCTTCATGATCTCGGGGCGGTCCTCCGAGGTCACAAGGTTCACCATTGTTTCTCCAGTCCTCTTTCCTTCCCGGATCACAAGGTTGCGCAAGTAGCCCGTGTGGGTGCGGGTAGAGTAAGCAGATAGTTGGTGCTCACTTGCAAAGCTCCGGACCGTGTTGACAATCTGGTTGCTTGTTGCCGACTGGAGCCAGCACTCATGAATATCCAGAACTTTTTCAAAACGTTGGGGAAGATGTAGACCTAGGCCAGGAGTCGGGTTGTCTTCTGATGGCAAGTCGGACGTTTTCCTCTGGGCAAACTCTTCCTTAGACAGCCACCGTTCGCCAAACGAGAACTCCATCTTGTTCCGGTAAAAATAGATCTCATCCGAGCCGAGTGTTTCGTTCACATGAATTCCAGTGAAGCCACCGATCCGCTCCAAGGCATCGACAACTTGTCGGCGTTTGAACTCGAGTTGCGCTCGGTATTCTACCTGTTGCCATTTGCACCCTCCGCAAATTCCAAAATACGAGCAGCGTGGAACGACACGCAGCGTTGAATCGGTCGTCCGTTCAATCACTTCAGCTTCCGCGTACCGGCTCTTGACCTTCCACAGGCGTGCTTTTACTGTATCCCCGGGAACGACCTCCGACATAAACACCGCCATCCCGTCGAGCCGCGCAACACATTTTCCCTCTGAGGCAAAGTCTTCTATTTCTAGAATTATTTCATCGCCGCTTTTCATGATGAACCTTTCACCGTCGCCTCGGTCGACTCCACAGCTTCAAGCTCTTTCGTTAGATCATTCCACCGGAAATATACCTTTGCCAATTTCTTTTCCAGCATGGCATACTCTGCAGAAATTTCCCTGACATGTTCACCGTCTTTATAGAAATCGGGATTCGTCATCAGCTGTTCGATCTCGGTTTTCCTGAACTCGCTCTCTTCGATCACTTTCTCAACCCTTTCGAGCTCTTCGCGCAACGGTTTCAGCTTATGGTACCGACGCTGCCGCTGTTCCGCCTCAAGCCGTTTTCGTTCTTTCTCCGAGAGCTTCCGATGATCGTTCTTCGGGATGTGTTCCGGCTCTTGTGAATCAGCATCTTCCTTTCTTCTTTCAAGATACTCACTCACGTTGCCGGGATAGGTCTTAATCTTTCCGCGGCGGAACTCCACAACTTTGTTGACCAGCGAGTCGAGGAAGTCCCGGTCGTGTGAGACGACAACGCAACTCCCTTCGAAATTCAGGAGCGCCTCCAAGAGAACCATTTTGGAGCGCATGTCGAGATGGTTCGTCGGTTCGTCAAGCACGAGCAGGTTACTCGGTTGAAGAAGCATCTTGGCCAGCGCGAGCCTGCTCTTCTCCCCTCCGGAGAGCACTCCAACATTCTTGAACACATCGTCTCCCTTGAACAAGAAACAGCCGAGAAGCGTCCTTAGTCGCTTGCGGATGTCTCCAGTCGCTACAGTATCAACGGTCTCGAGGACATTCATCCTCGGGTCAAGCTCTTCCGCCTGGTGTTGAGCAAAATAGGAGATGACTACATTGTGACCCGGTTTCCTTTCTCCCTCATCAAATGGCTCTGCACCGGCAATGATCCGCGCCAGCGTTGATTTCCCTGCGCCATTGGCTCCCACAAAGGCGATCTTGTCACCACGATCGATGTCAAAATCTAATGATTCAAACAGAACCAAGTCACCGTACGCTTTGCGAATACCACTCATTTCCATGACCGATCGGCCGCTTTGAGGTGCGGGAGGAAAATCAAAGTGAATGGATCCTTCCTCCTCCTCGAGCTCGATCAATTCCATTTTCTCCAGGGCCTTGATGCGACTCTGGACCTGTCGCGCCTTTGTTGCTTTGTACCGGAAGCGTTCAATGAACCGCTGAGTTTGTTTGATCTGTTGCTGTTGATTCTTAAGTGCCGCAACCTGTTGCTCACTTCTCTCCGCTTTCGCTTTGAGGGAGAAAGTGTAGTTCCCCGCATACTGGATCAGTCTGCCAAGGCTCAGCTCGTACGTCCGTGACGTCATCGTATCGAGGAAGCGACTGTCATGGGATACGATCATGACGGCGCCATCATATGCATTCAGGTAATCCTCAAGCCACTGCAATGAATCGAGGTCCAGGTGGTTGGTTGGCTCATCAAGAAGCAGCAAAGATGGCTGTTGGAGCAGAAGTTTGGCAAGGGCGATCCGCATTTGCCAGCCTCCGCTGAACTCGTCAGTTGAACGATCAAAATCGGTTTCCGCGAAGCCGAGTCCAAGAAGGACTTTCTCAATATTCGATTTTATGCGAAAGGCATCGGTGTCTTCAAGCCTGTGCTGAAATTCGCCATAGAGAGTCAGCAACTCCTGAAACTCTTCTGATTCATGATCGACTTCTCCCATGCGGCGATGGATCTGCTCAAGGTTCTCCTTGATACGCAGGACGTCTTCAAACACCGTCTCGACTTCAGCGTACAACGTTTTCCCTCTGGAATACACCCCCTCCTGGGGAAGATATCCCACGGTCACGTACTTTGCTTTTGCAATCTCACCAATATCGGGGGTTTGCTCTCCAAGAAGCATACGGAGGAGTGTCGACTTGCCGGCGCCGTTTGAGCCAACGAGGCCAATCCGATCATGTGGGCCGATCCTGAAAGAGATTTCATTGAAGAGGACCCTTCCCCCGAAGCTCAATACTATGTTCGTCGCGGAAATCATTGTTGAGCAATATACGAATTTAACATCTTGGCTTAAACGAGAAGAGGCTGGGTGGTCGACCAGAGACAGTCAATTCCCTACGGACAAACGCGAAGTTACCAGCAACAGGCCAGAATGATCGGGAGTCCGTCCTCCGTCCGTGCAGTGGCAAAGGCAAATGGAGACAATCGCATAGCGATCGTGATTCCATGCCATCGGGTTATCGGTGCCGATGGCAAATTGTGCGGCTACGGTGGTGGGCTCTGGAGAAAAAAAGTTCTGCTGGATCTTGAGCGGAAAGCGAGGTTGTAAGCAACCAAATGCAACATCATTTCCATGGATAATTGAATGAGGGGGAAGTCTCCCCCTTCGCTCCAGACCCGGTCTACGTAAAAGGTTACCTTCAACTTGGCTATAGCATGGAAGAAGGTAACCTACTGATGAACGGGTCTTCCGCTACCCCCTCAGCGGGGACTCCGCCCCCGCAACGCCCCCGGAAAACCCACCCCTTTCCCAAGGGGAGGGAAAGGTGGGGTTAGCTCTCACTTCAGATAATACTTCAGCGGGTTCGGATCGACGCGACACTCTTCGGCGATTCTGATCCGTTCGATCTTGCCTTCATCACGTAACTTATACAGCCGAGGAACCATTTTGTCACGAAGCTCGATTGGCGTCATGGGGTTGATGTAGATGCTGGTGCCACCTTCAAAGCCTGCGGGGACGTTGATACGCCACTTGATCAGTACGTGCCAGGGCATTTTGTACACTGCATCGATTGGCGTGTAGTACCACTCCTCGTTACAAGAAATCTGGTTCCCCATCGCCCTGTGGATGGCATGAACAAGGTTGCTCACACCACGGACTTCATCATCGCTATGTTCATACGGTCGCCCTGCCTGCGCACGCGAGTAGATCTCAATCGTCGGGAAGCGGTGGCCGATCCCCACAAATGCCAGCGCATGATCATTCTCGGCGAAAACCAGGTTATGATGAAATGCGAAGTTGGCACCGTAATCATTAAACACATTCTTGTCGTCACGCAGCATACGAACCTGTTGCTCAATGGACGACCCCCACTCATCCAACGCTACCAACTGCTTATGAAGGTGATCGTACGATGCACCTGCAGGCCGCAACCAGTTCTGGAAAACGCTGACGTACCGGACATAGCGGTTGGTTTGGACGATATCGCGGAGAGCTTCGATCGTAAACTTGAAGTACTCGTAGTGTTCTCCCAGGGTCATCTCCCCAGAAGAAAAGAGGTCCGTATCATACTCGGCGGACTCCTTGTAATGTCGCCGCGCAATTACGAGCTCATGCCCACCTCCGAAGAATGCATCAGCGATCGCGAAGCGCTCGGTCATCGGCATCTTCTCAAGCACTTCGGCCGTTTTCCCCTCATGCATGACCTTGTACTGAATGATATCGTTAATGTGTTTGAAGCCAATCGGGTTGGCAAGATATTCCTCGCGCCATTTGAGGCGATGAGGAGCGATCTTGTATGCATAGTTCTTCCGCCAATAATCGAGCGTCACAATTTCGAACATATTGCCGACACGGCGGAACTCAGCAATGGTCTCGGAGTACTTCTCCGGTGCCAACATATCGATCCGGTCCCACCGTCCGTCGCGTGCAACAAGTCGTGATTTCTCCGGCGGTGTCTCGAAGTAACGGGGGGGACAAAAACTGCAGTAATCTTCCGGCTGATGGATCTCGATCTTCTTCGCTTCGGGAGGCACCTCGTTTGCAATCGGCTTGTTCTTCCGTCCCGGCACAGCCCATACCTCATTGCCCGTAAACGGATTCACCTGTTTGACGGTGCCGTCGGGCATGATATTGTAGTGCATTGAGGAGCGCATAGCTGATGGTTACGTATTATGGCAAAGGAAGAACAATGCTAACACGATGATGGTTATTTTTTCAATTCATTGCCGAAAACGTTTGAAACGGCTGAAGCCGTTGCAAAGATTGAAGGCGGCTTCTCAACCCCGACCTGTCGGGGCAGTCGTCATAGTTTCTTCTAAACCTCATACCTAACGCCGAGTTGCTGCTTCGAGCAAAGCATCTACTTTTTCCACTCCATCCGCCTCCACGTAGAAACGGATCAGGGGCTCTGTTCCGGATGCACGAATGAGAACCCATCCCCCATCGACGAAAAATTTGAACCCATCTGTGTCCCTGCGGCTTCTGACGGAGAATCCGCCAATGTCCTTCACGCCTTTCGCATAGCGCTTCATGATCGCCGTTTTTTCTTTCTCCGTGACATGCAGATCTACACGCTTGAATTCATGCCGCCCGAATTCGTCCATCAACTCCTGCACAAGCGCACCGAGAGATTTCCCCCGCAAGGCCATCATTTCACAGAGCATCAACCCAAGATAGATCCCGTCGCGCTCAGGAATATGTCCTTTGACTCCCAACCCGCCGCTCTCCTCACCGCCGATCAGGATATCCCGTTCGGTCATCAATCGACATACATGCTTGAAACCGATGGGGGTCTCGTGCATCTTCAGTCTGTATTTCTCGCACTGCCGATCAACCATCTGCGTCACGGATAACGTCTTCACCACTTCACCTCTCATTCCTTTTTGCTCGACGAAGTATTTCAGTAACAAGGAAAAGATTTTGTGTGAATCGACAAAATTTCCATGTTCATCAACTGCGCCGATCCGGTCAGCATCCCCATCGGTCGCAAGTCCAATGTTGTATCCTTCGACTCTTACCCAATGCATGAGCTGGGTCAGGTTCTGCGCAATTGGTTCGGGGTTCGTTCCTCCAAATGATGGATTGTAGAGCTCATGGATATGTTTGATCCCGGGGAGCACGGTATCCAGCACACCCTGGCCTGCGCCATACATCACATCGTACAAAATGCGGATACCCGAGCCACGGATCAAATCCAAATTGATTTTTGCCGCTAGATCGTCGAGATAGCGTTGCTTCATGCTGATGTACGTGATCTTCCCTTTGTCGACAAGCTGACTGAAGGAGTGCTTGCCTGCTGGAAGTCTCTTCAGTTTCATCACCTTGTCCAGCTCCATTTCAACTTTCGCGATCATCTCAGGATGTGCCGGACCTCCAAAGTCCCCCTTGATCTTGAAGCCGCTATATTTCGCAGGATTATGGGATGCGGTGATGACAATTCCTCCCGCCGCATTCTCCATCCTTGTTAGCAGGGACACCATCGGTGTTGTTACAATGCTGTTGGCCAGTTTGACTTTGATGCCGGCGTTGGCAATCACTTCGGCCGACTTTTCGGCAAACTCACGCGACATGAACCGCGCATCATAGCCGATAACGAGGGCGTTCTTGATCTTCCTGTGATTTTTGAAATAGCGCGCCGTCGCAAGCGCGACTTTCTCCAGATTGGCAAACGTGAAATCATCGCCAATGACTGCGCGCCAGCCGTCGGTGCCGAATTTGATTGGTTGGGTCATTCAGTACTCTTGGAGTGACCTGGAGTCTCTTCTTCCGTTATCAAAGAATCTGCTTTTCAAAAAGCGCAACTTCATCATAATCCGGATTCGCTTCACTCTCCAACTCGATACGACGTCTCGTTGCAGTACGATAATCGTTGAAAATCTCCGGGCTTTGAATTAGTCCCCTGTAGGTATGGACAACAATCCAGATTTCCATGGTGATATTCCTCCTATGCGGGTTGATCAAACAATTCATAGTTCGAGGTCGGCTCTCTCACTAAACCATGCTTTGCTTTCTTTCCTGCCAAATCCTCGATTTCAATCGCCTGGCTCATGAGCCTCTTCTGGTTAAGTCTTAATGTGTCGAAAAACAGAACCTGCCACCGGTCAGTCGCAAAGCGCTCTGCAAACATCGGCGATTTCATCTTCCGAGTGAATTGTTCCTCGCGCTCCTCCGGGATAACAAGATACTTTGGCGTTTCGGGTAGCAGGTTAGAGCCTCTGACCAAAGCACTGGTCATTGTTGTAGTTGATTCCACCTCAAAGGCTGAAACCACTTTCCGTTTCTTGACCCAGACAACGTCAATCATTTCTACGGTTTCGAGGTCCCCGATATCGGAAACATCCGAAAGATCAGCCGTGACAAATGATCCAAGGGATCTCATTCCATCAGAATCGGACTGCTCTTTCTTTCCCACCCACACGCTGTATCCCAAACGATTGCCTAATTCTGCCAACAATGCAATCAATGTACTATGCTGTGTGACTCGCTCATTAACCTGTGGTTTGAGAAGCCAGTATCCTCCGCTCACTTGACGAGCATATTGCTCAAGCGCTTCTTTGATACTTGTCGCATCTGAAGTCAGAGAGTTTGGAAACTCAAAGCTAATGGCTTTCCACGCGTCCGTGAAGGTGATTCGGCCTTTTGCTCGCAACAGCCGAAGGACAGTCTGCTCAACACGCTCCGACAGAGGAATCTCTCGCAATCGGCTTACAGCGCTCGGATCATTGAGCCACCACACTTCGCCCTTCACTCCACCGATTCTCTCCTTCACAAGACGAAATTCTTGACCTAGGTGCTTCCGAAGCACCGCCTTAACATCGAGGCCAGTGCTCAGGCTAGAAAAAAAGCCATGTTTCGCAAGAACAGGGTCAATGTGGTTTATCACCATCGTGTAGGGCGTGGGTTCAGCCCTCTCCGCAAGCAGTTCTATCGTCGTGGCAATCACAATTCTTTCGAATCGTTTCTCATCAATCTCCTCCTGAAGTTCCTTTCTTGCACTGGTTGAAGCAGGCTTGTGAAACCTGAGGTAGAAGTCACCCATGGCCGAGCCAAAAGGCTGGAGAAGCGACTTGCCGGATTTCTGAGCCGTGGGCTGATGGTAGATCTTCTCAAACTCGAACCCAGCAAATGTACCAGCCCGAATTGTCGCGTTACGAACCTTAAAGGTGGGATTATGAAAGGTAAGGGTAAGATATCGGTTCAGTTTGAGGACTTTGTACATCCCTTCGAAACTGCGTCTTAACAGGCTATGATAGACATCGAAATCCTTTTTTTGTCGCTCATTGCGAACAATTTCATTTGAAGATAGTTGGTCGACATAGTCTCTATCTTTCTTAAGCCAGGCAGCCCACAGATAAGAGAGCTCACCATATTGAATAGAAGCATCGTACGGTGGATCCGTAAAAACATAATCGACTGATCGAGAAGACATCCGATCAAGGACATCCAAGCACGAACCAGTGATGATGCAGACGTCGGCTTTCCCATCTAGAACCTGATCAATTCTAGATGTCATTCTGATTTTCTTGTAGACCTTGTTCGATTCAGCTTTAGCTTTGAGCAGACCTTGATGACCTATGATAGAGCTTTCGAACTTACTCCACACATTCTGTTCCATGAACTCCTTCGCGAACCAATAGCTATGTTGAGTCCATCCTGTTGACGAGAATGATGTGTGATGACTTGTAGGAAGTGGATCACTGACAGCACCCATAGTCGAACACAGGTGGACCATCGAAGTGAACCCAATCTTTAAGAAGTCTCGAAGAGTCTGATCGGGCTCTTTTTCAATTGATCGCATGAGGATTGCAAGCGCATAGAGGTTGCGTGGGGTGAACAGATCGTCAAGCGATTCGTATTTCTGTTTCTCTTTGAACGGGGAACCATCTGAGTAGTAAAGTCGATTCTTAGGATACCACAGACGCTTACTACTAAATTCCTCCCAAACATTCCTGATCCATTTTAGCTCTTTGGTGGTCGGTTTACCCCCTTTCTCAACAACATACCCACAAGCTGGACATTTGTATCGGATTTCCTTTAGTGTTAGTCCCTTCTTCCCCTCGCGCGTCCAGACACTGCACTCCGCGGGCAACCGCTCGCCGCACCTGTGGCATTCAACAGCATATAAAGAATTGATCTTCTCCTTGACTTCCGACTCGACCCGGTGGAAGGCTTCTTCCAAACTTGGCAGATCTACAGGAGTGATGGTCATTCGAAGGATTTCGTTGGCAACAGGATTCAGGTCGACAGCAATCACACGACGTCCGACCCTTAGCGCCTCCAGAGCGGTTACTCCACTGCCCGAGAAAGGATCCATAACGATCCCGCCAGGAGGACAGTAAGTCTCCACATATTCGCCCACAACATTCCATGTCTTACGGCCCCAGAACTTATGCCAATTATACATGGCAGTATGAGCCAGAGGTGGAATTTGTCTGTTGATGTGTTCCACTAGACGTTGACCTTGAAGGCCTTCAACCCCGGATATACCGCATCCTCCCCCAGTTCCTCCTCAATCCTCAGCAGCTGATTATACTTCGCAACTCTGTCGGTTCTACTTGCGGAGCCCGTTTTGATCTGGCCAGCATTGGTCGCCACAGCAATGTCGGCAATCGTTGTGTCTTCTGTTTCGCCTGAGCGGTGACTGATAATACTGGTATACCCAGCCCGTTTTGCCATCTCAATTGCATCGAGTGTTTCTGTCAGAGTGCCGATTTGATTGACTTTGATCAAAATGGAATTGGCGACGCCGGAGTCGATCCCTTTCTTCAGAAACGATGTGTTTGTCACAAACAAATCATCCCCCACCAACTGTACCTTCTTGCCGATTGTATCCGTCAACATCTTCCATCCTGTCCAATCATTTTCCGCCATCCCATCTTCAATAGAAATGATGGGATACTGTGCAATCCATTTCTCATAGAAACGGATCATCTCTTCAGCTGTATGGGCGGACTTATCCGATTTGTAAAAGAAGTACTTCCCGTTATCCATCATTTCGCTCGACGCAACGTCAAGCGCAAGATAGACATCTTTCCCCGCGGCGTAACCTGCTTTTGTGATGGCCTCCAGAATGACTTCGACTGCTTCATCATTGGACTTCAGATTTGGAGCAAAGCCACCTTCATCGCCCACGGCTGTGTTATAGCCTTTCTTTTGCAGAACAGCTTTGAGAGCGTGGAAGACCTCCGTGCCCATTCGCAGTGCTTCCGCAAAGGTGGAAGCATTCACGGGCGCAATCATGAATTCCTGTATGTCCACGTTGTTATCCGCATGCTTGCCGCCGTTCAGGATGTTCATCATGGGGACGGGAAGCGTCTTTGCATTTGTTCCACCGATGTACCGGTAGAGCGAAAGCTTGAGCGACTGAGCCGCCGCTTTTGCAGTAGCGAGGGAAACAGCGAGGATGGCATTCGCGCCGAGTTTCGATTTGTTCGGTGTGCCATCGATCTCAATCATGGTCTTATCGATCGCTTTTTGATCAAGCGCATCAAAGCCTGTAAGTTCCTCAGCGATGGTGTTATTGACATGCTCTATGGCATTGAGCACACCCTTACCACCGTAACGACGTTTGTCGCCGTCACGGAGCTCGACCGCTTCATGTTCACCGGTCGATGCTCCACTTGGCACTGCCGCGCGGCCGATGACGCCGTTTTCCAGCTCGACATCAACCTCAATGGTAGGATTGCCTCGTGAGTCCAGAATTTCCCGGGCCACGATATCAACGATTGTCGTACTCATGGATACTCGGTTGTTCGGAGGAGAAATGCGGAAAACGTTCTGAGCCTGACCAACGAAAACAGCACAAATTCGCCTTCAAAAATACAACAAACGGGATGACAAAGCAACGTGGGCGTCTCAATGTTCATCGGCACAGTTGTTTAACCGCCCGTCACTTTATTTCTTTATTCGCATAAAGAGTGACGAGGCCTCGTCCTTAATGTACCAATTTCATTGAGGACGGGCAGAGGGCGCGGAGAATTCGCAGAGGTCGCAGAGTGTTTCAATCAACCGACTTTCCCTCCCCTTTATGTGGTCCTCTGCATTATTCCGAAACACTGCGGGAAAAAGATCATAATCGGTTTACAACCCTTCGAATCCCATTCTTCAAGAGGGCGACGTTGAAGTTGATCAGAAGACCCACTTTACAACCACTTAGTCTGAGGTATGTGAGAATCTGAGCCAGGTGGACATCTGTCAACGAGTCGACGCTCTTGATTTCTATGATTACTTTGTTATTGACAAGTAAGTCAACACGGTACCCGACATCAAGGCGTACAGATTCGTAAATCAGCGGCAGAGCTTTTTGCTTCTCAACAGATAATCCATCCTCCCCAACTCGTAACACATGCATTCTTCGTATGCCGACTCAAGTAATCCCGGACCAAAGACCTTTATGAATCCGTACAGCACAGTCAACGCTTAGCCCGGAAATCTGGTTTTCAGACAATGCCGACCAATTTTGCTGCACCATCGCATACCTCCCTTTTGAATTAATTGTGAAAGGATAGAGATGGCGGGGTTTTCTGTTAAGTGTTTTGTTATTTTTCTCTTCACCTCTGCGCTCTCCGCGACTACTCGGCGTTCTCTGCGTTTAGATTCAATGAGTCTCTACCAATGGTTTACACAGGGTCCTTCCCGTGTGTAAACAGTGGGCATTGTTCACTTCTCCTTGTTCCCTGTTCCGTTCTCCTTTCAGACTCTCATCGCCTTCTTAACCGCTTCGAACACTTCTTCCACACCCAACAGCTTCATACATTCCATGTATTCTTCACCGGGTCGATTGCAAACGTTCAGATGACAAGGATGACAAGGAACGTTTTTGCGGAGTGCCTTGTGTCCTGCTTCTTCAGCGTACGGAAACCAGATATTTTCTTCACCAGGCCCGAAGAGTCCGATCGTCGGTATGCCGAGGGCAGCTGCAATGTGCATCGGACCGGCATCGTTTGTAACGAACACCGAGCAATGCGAAATCACCGCAGCGAGCTGTCGGAGAGGAAGGGCTTTGAGCACCTTAATGTGTGAGTACGAGTGATTCAACACTTCACTAATTACCTCTCCGTCGTTCGGACCAGCCGTAAGGATGATTTCCGCTCCGAGCTTCCCTTTGATCTCGTCTGCAAGCTGAGCAAACCTGTCGGCAAGCCATCGCTTGGCCGGCCAGCTTGCACCCGGATGAATCCCAATGATGGGCTTCGTCATGTCAAGCGGCTCTCCTTCGTGATCGAGCCATTGCAGATAAATGCGCGCCTCCCGTTTCTCATCGGGCGTCAGAAAGATCTCGGTTTTGTTGGAGGTCGGTTCAATGCCTACCGCTCGTATGTACTGATTGTGAAACTGAATCGACGTCTTCGGCCGGCCGTCATCCTTTACCTGAACCGTGTACAGCCTTCCTCTTCCTTTGCGTTCCGGCCCAACCCGAGTCGCCGCTCCAGTTGCAAAGGTCAGTAGCGCGCTGCGTGGATTCCCGAACAGATCGATGACAAGATCAAACTTTCGTCGGCGGAGCTTGATAGCAACTGCGGGCTGTTCGAAAACCGCTGGACGCGAAAAATCAAACGGAATGATCTCGTTCAGACACGGATTGTGTTCAAGAAGCAAGACGGCCTGCTTGTCACCCATGTACGCGATGTACGCGTCAGGATACGCATTTCGGACCGAACGGATGAGGGGTGTCGTCAACACGACATCCCCGATGTATTTCATCCGCGTGAGGAGGATACGATTGAACTTCTGAGGCACCATTGGTCTGTCCGAGGTTCAGGGCATCGAATTTCTCTCAGACCACTCGCATCGATCAACCCACTCATTTACTTCATCAATGGTAGCCCGGGTCGAAACAGCATTCAAGGACTGCCAGAAAAAGCTCCGGGCCTCCTGGAATCTTTTGAGCTTGAACAAAGCTTTTCCGATTGTCTTTAGTCGCGTCGCGTCAAGGTGACCTCCCTTAAGATCCAGCGGAAGGAGAATTCTGACCGCATCCTGGTGTTTTCCCAATCGGGACAGAAGCTTTCCTTTAAGGTAGAGCGCGACCGGATTCCCTGGCAGCCGGACGAGCACGGAATCCAGTAATCTCAACCGAATCGAATCGACCTCGTCAGAAAGAAAATAGTTGAGCAACTCGTCTCGCGCTGTCGAATCACCAATCGCAAGGAGTCGGACTGCGGCAGCTTCAGAATAGGCATCAGCTATGTCCGCGAAGACAACGCGTTTGTAGAGGTCCCGCGCCTTCTCGATGTCCCCTTCCTTCCAAAACGCGTCCCCGATTGGAAGGAACAGTGAAAGAAACCGGCCCGGCGCTTCATGTCGCAGGATAATCGTGTCAAGTGCGGCCGTGAGTGAAGAAGTATGTCCCAACCTCAACTCACTTGAGAAATAACCGCCTAGTGCCTCGTTCCCCTTTCCCTCGCTGTATGCAAGGTGGAAGAGTCCAGCCGCTGCGGAGTAATCCTTCTTTGCAAAGTGTGCTCCTGCTTCGGCATTCAGCTGCGCGACAACACGCGCACATACCTTGTGGAAAATCGGAAGACGTCGGAAGAATACGTCGACAATGTCCTGCGCATTTGCACCTACGTGAATTGTATCGAGTTCTGCCCTCCAGTCCGCTATCAAGTCACTCAAAGACCGACCGAATGTTCCTTGATAGTCACCTGACCGATACACTTTTGTCATTGATCGGATGCCGTATGAATCAATCAGAAATCGGCAGAATGATCCGGCCAGGACATAACTTACCGACGAGGACTGGGCGAGAAACCCCGTCGATCCCATGATCTGTTCCATGTCAGGCTCAATCCCGGACCGTTTCATGATTGCAGCATATTCATGGAGTGTCCGGTTCCCCCATGACCACTCAATTGCCATCGCAAGCCCTTCCGTCAGTCCGGGATGCAGACTTGTTCTGATCACCGGAACACCAAAAGGTGCTGCAAGAACATGGACAAGCTCGTGTTTCAAGACACTCTGGAGATTTTCAACACTGAGATGAATCTGTCCGCTCCAGGGTTTTGCAATGCTCGTCGTTCTCGTGCCGAGGTAGCGTCGCTTCGTTTCTGCCGACGGATAGATGTACGACTGAATCCTTTCATGGAAACGGAGATGAAAGATGTTATTGATCTGAGCGAGGCGGAATTCGTGCTCTGCAGCGACCCATCGAATCTCTTCGCTCGAAAAAGAGGACTTCGAGTAGAAGATGGCAAAGTGCTCGGACTCGAAGCGTTCGCCCAGCTCGTCCCGGATGAATTGAGCCGAGGATTCAAAACCCAGTTCTCCGCGAAACACGTAGAGAAAAAAAACTGCAGCAGCGACAAGCAATGCGACACCCCCTTTGCGAGGGTCCACAAAAAGTCGAACCAACGCTACTCCCTTGGCGATCGTCGAATCGTTGAGCGATGTGTGCTCTGCGATCAGCAGTCCAAGCCAGAGAATCCCCAGTCCCAAGAAGAATGTCAGAACACGGAAGAGAACAAGCGTCCACGACAATTCCAGGACCTCGTCGTACGTCAGACCCGGAAAGTAGCCATAGAAGAAGTTATAGGAATAAATGGCAGGTGTATAGTACCCGATCGCTGCTGCATAGGCAACGGTCGCGCAGAAGAGACCAACAAAGATCACGCGGGGATGGCGAAACTGCATTGTGCAGAAGAACGCGAGACAGGTAGAGAACCAGGCACTGACGAGTGGCAACAAGAGAAAGAAGACAACGCCGTTCATGACCGAACAATTCTTGACAAAGAGTGTATTCGTCAGCATAACCACGAGGGGAACCACAAGAATAGCAAGGTTTGCCATCAAGGCCTGCTGGAAACCTCTCCGCTTATCACTTGCGTCTGCCCGGTATTGTCGAACGATGCTGAACGAAAGGAATCCGGAGATCAAGGATGAGACCAACGCGAGAAGGGAGGAGAATTCATAACCAAGGTAATTGAGGAGAGGGATTTGAGTACAAATCAGAGATAGAATGAAATACGCGAGCAACGCGTAGAGGACATTCCTGGAGCGAATCATGAGGAGACGGGCCATGGCAAGTTCAACGATATGCCGCGGGGGCGTCGGGATTTCCTACCACGAAGGCTCGAAGGCCTGCCCGACTGATATGGTTCACTAGACGGTCAGGCGGGCACAAAGACCGTTGAAAGCTTTGGAGCACAAAGGTCAATGGCTTTGAAAGATGAACTCAATCATGAGGAATATTTCATGAGGAATATTTATTCGATCTTACTTGGGATTGCACGCCTGCTAAATCGAATCCTCCTAGGCGGGCAGGCCCGCCCGACCGCTTCCTTGCATCTTTATCGTCAGGCGGGCGGGTCTTTGTCCGGCCTCCGGCCGAGACCTCGTCTCACTATAGTGTGTTGATTGTGAGACGGGTGTTACTTTTCAACTGAGCTTCTAGAACTCCGCCCCCGCCACACGCTCAATGTCAGCACCGAGTGCCCGGAGCTTCTTCTCAATTGCAGCATAGCCTCGATCGATATGGTAGACACGCAGAACTTCTGTGGTTCCTTCTGCTACGAGACCTGCAAGGATGAGCGAAGCCGACGCGCGCAAATCGGTAGACATCACGGTCGCCCCGAAAAGCTGTTTCACTCCCCTGACGATGGCCGCGTTCTCTTTCATTTCAATATCCGCCCCGAGACGCACAAGTTCGGGTACATGTTTGAACCGATCAAAGTATATTGAGTCCGTAATAACAGAGGTGCCGTTGGCAACCGACATCAATGCGATCCACTGTGCCTGCATGTCCGTTGGAAATCCAGGATAGATCGAGGCAGTAACATCGATCGGCGCGAGTGTGTCCGGCGCTTCGAGTTTCACGCTTGACGGTCCAATCGTCATCCTGCATCCGGCTTCTTCAAGTTTTGCCATCACGGCTGAGAAGTTGTCAGGGATGACTCCCTCGAGCGTCACATTGCCACCAGTAATTGCAGCGGCCACCAGAAACGTTCCTGCTTCTATCCTGTCCGGGATTGTTTCCGCATCGGCGGGATGCAGCTCATCCACACCTTCGATCTCAAGCCGGTTTGTCCCGACCCCCTGAATCTTCGCACTCATAGATTGAAGAAACCGGCCGAGCGCAGTGATTTCCGGTTCAATGGCAGCATTTTCGATGACCGTAGTCCCTTTTGCAAGCACGGCAGCCATCATGGTATTCCCGGTTGCCCCAACGCTGGAGATATCGAAGTGTATTCGGGCACCCGTGAGCCTCTCTGCGGTTGCAACGATGTACCCTCGCTTCACTTCGATACGCGCGCCCAGCTTCCGTATTGCATCGATATGCAGATCGACCGGCCTTGGTCCCCATGCACAGCCACCGGGCAGTGAGACTTTTGCTCTTCCGTAACGCGCAACCAGCGGACCGAGCACGTAGATTGACGCACGCATCCTCTTGACGTGCGCATATGGTGCTTCAAGGTTGCGCACATCGGTGGTGTCCAGCGTTAGCACATCGTTTTTCAACTCGATTTTCATTCCCATGGACTTGAGCAGGCTGGACATCGTGGCAACGTCCCTCAAGTTGGGTGTATTGTGGAGCTTGAATGTGCCGCGTGCTAGCAAGGCCGCAGGTATGAGGGCTAATGTTGCGTTTTTTGCGCCGGCAACCCTTACGGTTCCGGTGAGTCTTCTGCCTCCTCGTATGATGAATTTGTCCATGAAACGATGACCGGCTTTGGGAAACTGATGTACTCAGCGTTCGGTGGGGCAATTTGGACAAAATTGAAGGGAAAGTCAAACCTCGCGGCTCAATGAATGTTCTCGATCAACGCGAAGGAGTCATTAGTCGAGTGAGGGTTTTGAGCAAGGCAAGTGGCTCTAGGTTGTTGACATCAGAGACCCTCAAACAATTTTTCGGCATCAACAGAAAAATCTTGGAGCAGACTGGAGCTTACCCGCCCCGAACGCCGCGCCTGTGACACGAGGCCGAACCCATTCTCCCCATTCTCAAAAATATCGACGGTTTTTTCCATCGGATCGACGATCCAGTACTCACTCACGCCGAATGATTCATAAACCCTTTTCTTTTGAGCGAGGTCGTAGTACCCCGTCGAAGGGGAGAGAATCTCAACGACAAGGTCTGGTGCATCTTCTATTCGCTGCTCCTTGATGATATCAAAGCGGGCCTTGGAAACGATCAGGATATCTGGTTGGAACGTATCATGTTCCGTAAAGTAAACGTCCGTCGGGGCATAGAACAGTTTTCCCCAGTTTGTCGTCTGAAGAAACTGCTGGAGCAGGAATCCCAAACGTGCCTGCACTTCCTGATGCACAGTCCCCGGCGATGGCGTCATAACAATCTCTCCGTCAATGAGCTGGAAGTCCGCCCCTTCGGGCAGCTTCGCATACTCTTGATATGTGAATCGACGTCGTTCGGCGGGTTGCATGCGGGAGTGGTATTGAGTCTTTGTCAATTCCATTGCTTCATCCGACAAAGATAGGAAGAGCACCAAAGAAGCGCAAGAGCCTCGGAGGTTGAATCTGCACTCAGCGTTCCCTATCATGGAGAAGGTTATTCAGACATCTTCTATTCTTATCAATCAACTCATGCGCTCTGCTCAAAGCATCTTCGCCGCTATTGTTCTTGCGCTCACCAACGGGTCAGTCTTCGCGCAACTCTCGCTGATTGATGATCTCGGACGTTCGATCAGTCTTGCCTCTCCGGCAACCCGCATCGTTTCCCTTGCACCGAGCATAACGGAGACTCTCTTTGCACTCAGAGCTGGGAAACAGATTGCAGGTGTAACGGACTACTGCAACTATCCCGAAGAAGCGAAAGAGAGGCCGAAGGTTGGTGGGATCGTCAACCCGAGCGTCGAAAAGATCATCAGTCTCGAACCGGACCTCGTCGTGATGAGCGCCGAAGGGAACAGCCGCGAAGACTTCAGGAAATTGGAAAGCCTGGGTCGACCCGTGTTCGTCACGAACCCAAGAACTCTTGAGGGAATCTACAAATCTATTATGGATCTCGGCGTTCTTTCAGGAACCAGAGAGGATGCAGTGGCTTTGATAGAAGCGATGAAACAGCGGGAAGAAGCGGTTAGAGCTACGTCCGGCAAGAAGGTGAGAATAATGCTGATCGTGTCGCTGCAGCCGTTGATTCTTGTCGGCACGGGAACATTTCTGGCAGAGCTGATCAATCTCGCGGGAGGCGACAACGTTGCGAGTGGAACAGGCCTGACCTACCCGACCTTCAGCAGAGAATCGGTGGTTCTTGCGGACCCGGAAGTAGCCATCGCTATGTCGGACCTCGGTGTCAACCGCGAGACTCTCCTCTCAATGTACCCTGAATGGAAGAACATCTCAGCGATAAAGGACGGTCGCGTCTTCACGATTGATTCTGATATTATTTCCCGTCCGGGACCGCGAGTAATCAACGGGTTGGAAATGCTGCAGGAGATCCTCCACTCTCATCCGTCCTCAAGTCAGGATGAATAGACGAAAGATCTGATCAAAGTAAGAACATTCTTGCAGCGATCACAATAAGAAAGACGGCGTAGAGTTTGCGCAGCCGGTCTCCATGTGTTCGGTGAGCAAGAGTCGCGCCGAATTTCGCGAAGGGAAGCGTTCCTGCGACTACCGGAATCGCATGGAGGTAGTCAACATAACCAAGCGTGAAGTGGGAATAGCGCTCCAGATCGGGATCTCCGAGTCCGTTCAGGACGTAGCCCAGTGTGGCCGCAAGACCCGTAATCACGATTGTAGCACTTGATGTTCCGAGGGCTTTCTTGACCGGAAAATTCATGAGGGAATACATCATCGGAATTGAGAAGACGCCCCCTCCCACACCTGCAAGCGATGAGACCAGACCCGTAACACCGCCGATTGCCATCAGGCCTCCTGGCGACAGCTTCATCGGCTTTTCTTGTTTCGATCCCTCTGATTGCAGCAACAGACCGACTGCCGCAACTGTAACAACTGCGGCAAAGATTTGCTGCAGAGCTTTTCCGCGAAGCACAGAGGCAATCGCGGCCCCTGCAAACGCGGCAAGCACACTTGTCGCCCCGATGAAGAGCGCGGCCCGTGGCACGACATGGCCGTTCTTGTAGTATTGGTAGGCAGACGTCAACGAGGCAAAGACGACAACAAGGAGGCTTGTTCCTAGGGTCAGGTGTGTGGCAACAAGGCTGGAAATGTCGAGTGTGGTTGTAAAGATAGCGAGGAGAATTGGGACAAGAATGATACCCCCTCCGACCCCAAAGAAGCCGGCAAGAAAGCCGGTCAGGCAGCCTGCGGCGAAGAGGAGGAGAAGGGCAAAGGTATCCATTCAACCCTTGATTTTCTTCTCGTAGGCCTCACGATCTTTGAGCAATCCGATTCCAGTTTTCAGCTGAACATCGTTCTTGAGTGATGCCTCGATTCTCCCTTGTTCTCCCTGCAACCGCGCGCTGAACTCAACTCCGAGATAATGCCTGATGTGATCCTCATATCGCTCGAACGCCCGCTCCTTTTCAAGGGCGAGATTCTTTGATAGCCGATCCAGATCTTCGAGCACAGACTGGCCGTAGTGCTGATCTTCGGCAGCCTTCCTTAGTTCTTTGATTTTTGATTCAGATTTCTCCTCGAAATCAAATTTCTGCTCCCTGAGGAACGCGCGGAAATCATCCAGTATCGCTTCCGTAATTTCTGTTGGAAGCTCCCCTTTGTGCTGGCCGACATATCTGTTGACAAATCTGAAGAAGAGTGATTTTCTCTTGATTGCTTCAATCATCGGGCCCTCGTCCGCAACCTGGACAGTTGAATCCGGTGAAATGCCGCCATGTTCATACACCTTTCGCCCTCCGGCGGTCTTAAACTCCTTTCTAAGACTGTCGGCAAAGACGGTGAACACACCGTCACCATCCCTATTGTGGTAATCGATTTCCTGAATGCTCCGTCCGCTCGGAACGTAGTAGCGAGCCGTTGTGACCTTGAGCTGTGCACCATAATTC
>Ga0247727_10008318_pt1 | contig 19298 bp, 17 predicted proteins | sample WisWelCaveWW1625_FD_202498 | JGI IMG/M metagenome (GOLD analysis project Ga0247727, IMG submission 202498) | Biofilm microbial communities from Wishing Well Cave, Virginia, United States - WW16-25 | ecosystem: Environmental > Aquatic > Deep subsurface > Groundwater > Cave microbial mat | place... | reverse complement strand
ATGAAATTATTTATTATGCTTTAGGCAATGCGCTTTTAAGAAGTTATTATCAAGAGCATGATTGGCAAATTGCCACTAGCACTTATCAAAAAATAACTGATTTACAGATTTTAAAAACAGAATTTGAAAAAATATATATTCTATCTGAAAAAAATTCTGAAACAAATATTGCAAAAAATTTAAAAGATTTGCAGAACAAAATTAGACCCTGGTATCAAGATTTTGATTTAAATGGAATTAATTATGATAGGCATGCAGTTTCTAAGCAAATTCAAGCTGGTAATGATTTAGGCATAAATTCTTTTTTACTTTGGGATGCAAAAAATAAATACACAAGAGGCATTGATTATGATACTATTGGTCAATAGAATTATTGACAAGAATTTTTTTGATTTATTTTTTTTATTTGGATTTTATAAATAAAATAACCATGATCGCCCGTGCCGCGGGCGATCATTATGGTTTATAAAAACAGCTTACGTAATAATTGTTGTAGTTAGAATTGGAATGTAATGATTTAATAATTTAAAGATATGATATTAAATATTTTTGAAAAAGTTTATACAGAAAAAGATTTACAGAAATTAAAAAATTTTATAGCCAGAGATTTAAATCTTTATTCTTTTTATTCTGTAAATTCTCGAACCCCAACTAACGCCGAATTATCTGTATTGTTTGAAAAAAGATTGCAAGAAAATTTAGAAAATAATTTAGACGCAAAAAGGATTCAGGAGATTAGACAACTTTTGAAAAATTCTAAAGTTAGAAGCAATTCTGGAGTGGTGACGATTTCAGTTTTAACTAAACCCTATCCTTGTCCTGGTCGATGTATTTATTGTCCCACAGAAGTAAAAATGCCGAAAAGTTATTTGAGTCAAGAGCCGGTGGCGGCTAGAGGTTTGGCTAATAATTTTGATCCTTATAAACAAATGCACTCTCGTTTGAAATCTTTGGAATTAAATGGACATCCTATTGATAAATTAGAAGTAATTGTGATAGGTGGAACTTTTGATTATTATCAGAAAAGTTATCAAGAATTTTTTATGCAAGAAATTTTTCGTGCCGCCAATGAATATAATTTTACGCAAGAAAATAAAGAGAAGAAGAATAAAGAAAAATCTAATTTAAATTTCACTTCTTTGACTTTATTGGAATTGCACAAAATAAATGAAACTGCCAACTGTAGAATTGTGGGTTTATCAGTGGAGACTAGACCAGATTGGATTAATTTTGAGGAATTAAATTGGTTACGTTATTTGGGAGTAACTAAAATTGAAATTGGAGTGCAACATTTAGATAATCAGGTTTTAGATTTTAATGGAAGAGAAATGACTAAAGAAAAAATTGCTGAAGCTACAGAATTAATGCGGGCTGCGGGATTTAAATTTGTTTATCATATGATGCCGAATTTACCAGAATCCAATCCAGAAATGGATGTGCAAATGTTTAAGGATTTATATAATACTAAAGATTTTCATCCAGATATGTTAAAAATTTATCCCTGCATGATTTTAAAAACTACTTTATTGTATAAAATGTTCACCAGAAAAATTCAGAAAGTTAAAAATTTAATCACCGGAGAATGGCAAGAAAAAGAATTCTCCTATCAACCTTATGTTGATGAAAGGTTAATTCATGTTTTAGCTGGCTGTGAAAGAGAAGTGAAAAATTACACTCGTATTATTCGTATGATTCGCGACATTCCCGCCACTTATATTTTAGCTTCTTCTAAAATCTAATCTCAGGGAATTAGTGGATGCTTATCAAAAAAAAGAAAATTTTTTTCAATCCGATATTCGCGCCAGACAAATTCGAGATACAGAAGTTAATCTGGAAGATTTTTCTTTGCGTCAAACTATTTATGAGACTAATCATGGCACAGAATATTTTTTGGAATATATTAATAGCCAGGATGGTGATAAATTAGCCGGCTTTGCGCGTTTGAGATTACAGGATATTTTTTTTGATTCAGAACTTGCTCAATATGAAAATTTAAAAAATCTAATTGATAAAACTGCCTTAATTCGCGAACTTCATGTTTATGGTAAATTAAAAAAAATTGGAGAAGAAGGGAATCAGGTTCAACATTTGGGTTTTGGTAAAAAATTAATGTTAGCCGCTGAAAAAATTGCTAAAGACAATCATTATAAAAAAATCGCAGTGATTTCTGGTGTAGGTGTTAGAAAATATTATGAAAAACTTGGTTTTCATTTAGAAAATACTTATATGGTAAAATATTTATAAATGTCAAATTTAAAAAGTCTGAAAATCAAATCTTGTAATTTTTTAGCTAAAAGATTTACGGATGATGGGGCGGGGTGGTTATTTTTACAACAATTAATTATTGCTCCCATGTCTTTAATTACTACTGTAGTTTTAGCTAGAATATTATCTATTTCTGATTATGGATATTATAAATATATTTTGAATATGAATGCTATTATTGCAATTTTTGGTTTAACTGGTATTTATGGTATAGCTTCTTTAAATATTCAAAGAGGTCAAGATAATTTTTTTGATTTAGCTTTTCAATATAGAAAAATTATGCGTTATATACCAAGCGTAATTTCCTTTTTTGTTTTTCTTTATTATTTTTATAATCAGAATAATTTTTTAGCAGCACTTTTTTTCATCAGTACTTTCTTTATTTTTTTTGCAGATGCCTATTTAATGTATACTGCTGGACTATCTGGAAAAGGGGCTTTTAAACGTTTAGCAATTTTAGAAATTATTAATTATTTTATTTCTTATTTTCCTCCAATTTTAGCAGCTTATATTTTTAAAACTGATGTGAATGTAGTAACCATAGTTGTGTTAACTACTTTTTTTTGTCAATTTATTTTTCGTTATTTTGCTTATCATTATGTGAGAACTTATTTTGGTTTTAAAAATAATCTAACACAACCATCAGCGCAATTAATGGCCTTAGAAAAAAAATTAGAGAATGTAAATTTTATTAGAGATAAGAATTTTGAAAAAGAATCTTTAGCCTTATCTGTAAATAATTCTTTGGGTGGTTTAGGAAATAATGCAGCGGGAGTTGTAGTTTTTAATCGTCTCGGGGCCGAAGATAAAGCAGTTTATAGTTTGGCTTTAACTTTTTCTGATTTTGCTTCTCTTTTTATCACAGCCCCCATGGGTAGAATTATTTTGTGTTTATCCAAAATGACTAAAGATAATTTTAGTAATAGAAAAAAAATTAATTATATTAAATTACAATTTAAAAAATATTTTTTGCCAACTCTTTTGTTAACTCTTCTCACCATGTTGGCCTTACCTTTAGTTTATAAATTTTTATTTCCTAAATATTTTTTCTCTTATCAATATGCTGTAGTTTATAGTTTATCTATTTTAGCTGTGATTTTTTCTCCCGCAGTTTCTTATTTTTACGAAAATCGGCATTTTAAATTATTAAACCTTATACAGATTTTATCTTTAATGATTAATATAGTTTTACTTTTTCTGGCTACTAATTATTTCGGTCTGTGGGGTGCTATTATAGCTAGTATCTTTATTAAATTCATTACTAATTTAATTTTCGTAGGTATGATGTATGTGAAAAATTAGATATAAAAATATGTTATTTAGTTATATTAAAATTGTCTGTTCTTTAAGCAATTTTTGCGAGAATTGGTATTTGGTAGTCTTTTCAAAATTATTTAATTTAAAAATAAAAATTTTAGAAATAAAAGGCGGGTTAAAAATCTATCTGAATTCTAAAATTCCTCCAGCTTCTATTTCTATGTTGAATGAAATATTTGGATTAAAACTTTATAACCCCAAGGGTTTTGAAATAGAAAAAAATAATATTGTTTTTGATATTGGGGCTAATGCGGGATATTTTTCTTTATATGCTGGTAGTTTAGATCCAAGTATTAGAGTTTACGCTTTTGAACCAGTGCCCAGATTGTATAAAATGATTTTAGAATCTAAGAGAATTAATAATCTGCAGAATATTTTTGTAAATAATATAGTCATATCTAATAAAATCGGAGAAATTCATTTTAATATTTCAGAAATTCATGATGGTTGTCATTCTCTTTATATCAGAGACAATACTGATAAAAAGATTTTAGTGAAAACTAATACTTTGGAAAATTTTTGTTTAGAAAATAAGATCAAGAAAATAGACTTTTTGAAGTTAGATTGTGAGGGTGCAGAATATGAGATTTTCTTAAATTTAAATTTAGACTTTTTAAAATCCAAAATTGTAAAAATTTCCATGGAATATCATGATGATATAGTAGAGGGCATGAATCATGAAATTTTAGAAGATTTTTTCAAAAGACATAATTTCGAAGTCAGAATTAATGCTGGTTATCTTTATGCTAGAAATTTAAATTTATAATTATGGAAAATAAATATTTTATAAATTTTATTCACGGTTATTTTAATTCTTTACATGATTTTACTTTATCTGAAAATTATCATTTACATACTTTTTTAGTTGCTAAACAGGCTGGTTATAATAAATTTATTTGTATAGTTAAGGGTGGTTGTAAGCTTATGAAGCAAGATTTGAATCTAAAAGTTTTACAAGAAAAAGGGATAGAGATTTTAATTTTAGATTATAAAAATATATGGAATTTTATTTTGATTTTACTTAAATATTCTTTTCTGGCAATTTTTAAGAAAACACTTTTTTATTTTAACTCTCATGAAATTCTCACTTATTTTGCAATGATTTTTGTAAAGATATTTTCGGTTTGGCAAATTAAAAATATTTTTATGGCTCATACCCAAAGTCAAAGAAGTACTGAGTTTAAAAATAAAGTGCAAGATTTTATTTTTTATTTTATAGATAGAATTAGGTTAAACAATTTGGCAGAAAAAAAGTTTTTAGAAAATAGAAATATAGATTTTAAAAAACTTTTTATTGTACCCCTGGTGGTAGATAATACAATTTTTAAGAAATTAAATTTTGATTATGAGAATAGACACGATTTGTTATATTTTGGACAAATTACTAAAAAGAAAAATCTAAATATTATTTTGAGAGCTTTAAGGATTTTGCTGGACAGAAATATTAAATATAAAGCTATAAGATTACATATCATAGGCAAAATTGATCAAGATTATGATTTAGAGAGAGATTTAATTGATTTAGATTTAAAAGAAAATACCATAGTGCATGGATTTATGAAACAAGACGCAGAATTAAATAAACTTTTAAATACTTTTTTAATTTCTATCAATTCTTCTAAAGATGAAGGGCAATGTCTAACGGTTTTTGAATCTGCTATGTCTGGTTGCGCTTTATGTTTGCCAGAGATTATGAGTTTTGTGGAAGTGTTTAAAGATAAAGCACTTTTTCATAATGCTCATGATGCTAAAAAATTGGCAGAGAATATTGTATTTTATTTAGAAAATAGAAATATTATTTCAGAGCAAAATGAGAAATGTATTATGATGATAGACAAAGAATATGATAGAAATATTATAGAAGAAAAAATGAAAAAGTTATTTGATTTTCATTTTAGTGTGATTTAATTATAGAAAATGTGTTAGAATCTGGTTCAAAGGTATGATAGTTGAAAGTGAAATTACTCCAATAGCGTTAGCCGGTGAATATACTAATCAAAAGATAATAGACTCTATTTTTCAAAAAATTATAAAAAAGAATATCTCAGAATGTTCTATTTTAGATCTCGGCACTGGTAATGGATATAATGTTTGGCTGATTAGAGAATATTTAAAAAGAGAGATATTTAAGAATATTAAAATAAATATTTCTTGTTCCGATATTGATTTATTGCAATTTAAATTAAGTAAAGAAGGCATATCTTTTTATACTGTAGATTTTGATAAAACATTTGATTTTGGAAAATTTGATTTTGTGATAGCCACCGAAATAATAGAGCATTTAGAAAATCCTTATTTTTTTTTGAGAAACTGTTTTTCTATGTTAAATAAAAAGGGTACTTTATTTTTGTCTACCCCAAATGTGATAAATATTTTTTCTTGTTTTAAGATATTTTTAATCTCTAGGCCATATTTATTTTCTGATTTAGATAAATATGGACATAAAATGCCATTTTTTCCATTTATGCTTGATCATGTGATTAAATTTGAGGAAGTAGAGAGGGGATATAAATTTTCTGTAAAAAAATATTTTAATAAGAATATTTTGAAATTACCTTTTAGAAAGACTATTAAAATTTTTGGAAATAACAGATGGTTTGGTGATTCAGCTATTTTTGAAATTGAAGATATTTCATCACAATTATAAATATGCAATTCAAGAAAATTATTATTTGGGGGTTGAAAAATAAATGGCATACTCACCGTTTTATTCATCAGGCCTTTTATGAAAATGCTAAGAAATTAAATTATAAAGTTATTTGGGTAGAAGATGAAAAAGCCAATAGTAAATTTATCTCCGCTGGAGATTTGGTAATTTATAGTGAAGTTGTTGGTAAAATGGTAGCAGAGAAAATTAAGTTTGAAGATTATAATTTACCAATCATTGAAGGTGTGTCTTATTGTTTGCATGCTGTGAAAGATATTTTTTTTAAAAATATTAATTCCAAATATTTACTTCATCTGGCTGTATATAATAATACTATTTTAGATTTAGTAGGCAATGAAATTTGGCGTGAAGCTGTGATTTATAATCATAATTCTCAAACCTTGTATCAACCCTGGGGCACAGATCTTTTATATTCTGAATTTAAAAAACCAGTTTTTAGAAAAAATAATTTGGTTTTTTGGATTGGTTCTGTTTGGAATAATACACTGAATCAAGGTAATATTTCAGCTATTGCCGATTTCAAAAAAAGTTTAATGAAATATAATTTGAAATTTATTCAATTAAGATTTATTCCTAATATTTTAAATATATTTTTTATTAGATTATCCCGTATTGCTCCAGCCATAGTTGGTGATTGGCAAGCAGAATTTGATTATTTACCCTGCAGAATGTTTAAAAATATTTCTTATGGACATGTAGGTTTTTCTAATGTCAAAAAATTTAAAGATATTTTACCAGATGCGTGTATTGAAGGAAACATAGATGAAATGTTAGAAAAAGTTTTAAAATTAAATGAATTAGAATATAAGAATTTAGTTTCTAAGCAGCAAGAATTAATTAAAAATTATACTTATCAAAAAGCTTTTGAAAATATTTTTCGCGCTTTTGATATAATAAAAAACAAATAAAATATATTTATGACCCGAGCATATTTAGAAGAATATTTAGATGTGAAATTAACTAATCAAGATTTTTGGGATAATGGATATGCTGGACAGAAATTTAGTGCTGAAGATTTGAATTATCCTATTGTGAAAAAACTTTATGATTTTTTTGATAAAGATGAATTTCAAGATAAGACTGTATTTGAGATTGGATGTTTTCCAGGGAGATTTTTATATCATTTTGGTAAAATAGGTTTTAAATTAAATGGTATAGATCAGACCCAATATTTATCAAAAATGATGGCTTGGTTTGAGAAAGAGAATTTTTTAATCGGTGATTTTGTGAGAGAAGATATTTTTAATTTAGATTTGAATCATAAAAAATATGATGTAGTTTTTTCTTCTGGTTTTATAGAACATTTTAGAAATTTCGATGAAGTTATTAAGATTCATGTCAAATTAGTGAAAGATGATGGATATGTTTTTATTAGTACCCAAAATTTTGCGGGCTCAGCGCAGAGTTTTTTACATTCTTTTTTAGATAAAGAAAATCTAAAAGCTCATTATTTACCAAGCATGGATTATCAAAAATGGAAAAATATTTTTGCTAGAATAATTACTAAAATAATTAGAATAATTTTTGGTTGGAGATTTTTGCCAAATAGTCAGATTTATTCTCCCGAAATTTTTATAATTGCTAAAAAGAAAACTAAATAAATATATGGGCATAGAATATAACGCTGTAAGAATTTTAAAATTAGCTAAATCAAAAAATATTATTTTTGATAAGGTGGCTACTATAGGTAGGCAAGGTTTACATATGAAGTTAAAAAATATAGAAAAATTATTAGAAGGTGATTTATCTAGTTTACAAGATCAAACATATTCCGAAAATCTTTTTAAGATATTAGGTGCCAAAGTAATTGATTCTTTTGATTATTCTAATTATGAAAACTGTACTTTTGTCTGTGATATGAATAAAGCAATAGATGACAAGTTTAAAAATAAATATGATTTGGTTTTTGATGGTGGGACATTGGAACATGTTTTTAATTTTCCTGTAGCCATTAAAAATTGTATGGAGATGTTGAAGGTCGATGGATATTTTATCTCTGTGACTTGTTGTAATAATTTTCCTGGTCACGGATTTTATCAATTTAGTCCAGAATTATTTTTTCGTATTTTTAATCAAGAGAATGGTTTTGAAATTTTAAATTTATTTATTAGTGAAAATAATATTTGGTATGAGGTTAAGAACCCAGAAGAAGTAAAAAGTAGAGTGATTTTTAGAAATAACCATGAAACTTCTTTATTGGTGTTTGCAAAAAAAGTGGCCGAAAAAAATATTTTTCAACTCTACCCTTATCAAAGTGATTATGTTTCTCTATGGAAGGATCAGACCCACGAAAGAATAACTTTGCTGAAAAAAATCATAAGAAAATTTCGGGATTTATGTTATAAATATTTTGTAAAATATGATAAAAGATTTTTTACCAAGATAAATTGAATTTATGAAAAAAATCGGAATTTTATATATTTGTACTGGCGGTTACGATATTCTTTGGAAAGATTTTTATTTATCTACTGAGAAGTATTTCTTAAATGATTTGGATGAAAATGGCAGAAAGAAATTTGAAAAATATTATTTTGTTTGGACTGATGTTCAAGAGATTTTTGGAGAGAAAGATAATTTGCAAATGGTGGAAATAAAAAATGAAAAAATAAAAAAGATTTATCAAAAAAATCTGGGTTGGCCTGGAAATACTTTGATGCGATTCGAAATGTTTTTATCACAACTAAGTGAATTACAAAAAATGGATTTTCTATTTTTCTTTAATGCTAATGCTTTGATTTTAAAAAATATTTCTGAATTAGATTTTCTACCAGATCTAAATAAACATGAATATTTGTTGGCCGCCTTACATCCTGGTTTTTTTAATAAAAAAAGATCAGTCTTTACCTATGATCAAAATCCCAATTCTTTAGCCTGTATAAATAAAGATGATAATCCAGACGGGAAATATTTTATGGGAGCTTTACTAGGTGGTGTCTCTAAAAATTTTTTAGAAGCTTGTGAAATTATGAATAATAACACTAATCAAGATTTACAGAAAAATGTGATAGCCAAATTTCATGATGAATCACATTGGAATAGATATTTGGTGAATAGAAATGATATCAAAATTTTAGGTCCAGAATATTTATATCCAGAAAATTGGGCTAGAGATGTTTTTCTAAGGAATATAAATAAACAGATTAAGATGATGATTAGAGATAAAGAAAAATATTTGAAAACAAATTTATTTAGTTGGAAAAATGCTGATAAAAATAAAATTAAAAAAATATTTTTGATTTTTAAAAAGCAGACGGGAGATATTTTGAAGAAATTAAGACTAAAAAAGTATTAAAATATAAAAGTCGTATTAAATAAATTTAATAAAATTATGATTACAGTAAAAATTCAAGGTGGATTAGGAAATCAAATGTTTCAATATGCTTTTGCTAAAGCTCTTAATAAAATAAATAAAAAAGAAATTTGTTTGAATTTGTCCACTTTTACATCTAGAGAAAATCAAAAAAATAATACTTATAGATATTGGCAATTAGATGATTTTAATTTATCTCAATCATTGTGTAGAACTTTTGATCAGGTATCATTCTGGGCAGTGTGGTTAGATAAATTGAAAAGAAGAATTAAAAAAGATAATACTTTTTGTTTTAATAAAAAAGAATTCCATGTGCAAGAAAGTGAAACTAAAATTGGTTATTGGTGTAGTGAAAAATATTTTGATATTGTGAAAGAGGAAATTCGAAAAGATTTTACTTTGAAAAATAAAATTGAAAATCAAGAAAATACTTTAGCTAAAAAATATTTAGATTGGATAAACATGTCACCAATTTCTATTTCCATAAATGTACGCAGGGGAGATTATGCCAGTGATAAGAGCATCAATAATTATCATGGTCTTTTATTTTCTGAATATTTTAAAGATGGATTACAAAAAGTCTTAGAAATTTTAAAATTTAGAGATAATAATTTAAATTATCAAAATATATTTATTTTTGTTTTCTCTGATGACATTGAGTGGTGTAAAAAGAATTTAGAATTTTTAAATTCACCAACTGATTTAAAAATTATTTTTATGCCACCAGAGATTTCAGCTTCAGAAACTCTTTATTTAATTGGCCAATGTCAACATAATATTATAGCTAATTCTACTTTTTCTTGGTGGGGAGCTTGGTTAAATTTAAATAAAGATAAAATTGTGATTAGGCCACAGCATTGGATGGCTGAAAAATCTTTGGACACTAAAGATGTTTGTCCAGCAAGCTGGATTTTTATTCCCAATAATTTTGATTTAATTTGAAAATAAATTTAATGTTATTTTTTGTAGTTTTGTATTAAATATTTTTTTTGATTTTTATAAACTGTGATTCTCCCGCCGCCGGCGGGAGAATCAGGATTAATCTGAACGGAAACAGCTCAACACCAATCTCCAAATTGCTAAAAATCTAACTAAAATTCCATTAATTCTCATTTTGAGATTATCTTTTTGAGTGATTTGTTGTGGATGAATTCTATATTTTAATAAATATTCTGGTAAATTGATGGCTTGATATTTAAATATTATTCTGGTCCAGAGTTCATAATCTTCCACATATTTGTAATTTTTTTGATAATAATTATGATTGTGACTGACTTTTTCTAAAATATCTTTTCTAATCATAACTGACGGATGTATAAATGGATTTCTACGAATTATGTATAATTTATTTTTCCACCAATTAGTTTTTGGATAATTCATTTTACCAATTTCTCTTCCATTTTCATCTATAATTATTGCCCAACTTCCACACATTGCAACTTTTTCTTTTTCTAATATTTCTATTTGTCTTGCGAATCTGTTAGGAGTTGAAATATCATCAGCATCCATTCTGGCTATATATTTACCTGTAGATATTTTTATTCCATTATTTAAAGCTTGAATCACGCCAGTATTTTTTTGATTAATAATTTTTATTTTATTTTGATATTCTGGATTTTCAGCATATTTATTTATTATCTTTAAAGAATTATCTTTCGAGCCATCGTTAATAATAATTAATTCAAAATCTTGAAAACTCTGATTCAAAATACTTTCCAAACTTTCTTGTAAATATTTTTCTGTATTATATACTGGCATAATTACTGAAAGTGCGGGTACTTTTTGATTCTGGATATTTTCATTTAGCATGTGCAAAATTATATCACAGAGTAATTTTTGAGTATTTTTTTAATTTTTTAAATTCATGTTATACTCTCACTTATGCAGAAATTTTTAAAATTCGTAATTTATGTTAGTTTGGCTATTGTGCCATTTTTAGCTTTTTACGTTATTAATCAATATACCACTCCAGAATCTCTACATATTTTATTTCCCTATATTTCTGGTAAAAATTTCGTTTTTCGAATTCTGGTAGAGATTGCGGCTGCAGCTTGGTTAATGTTAATGATTATTAATAAAGATTATAGACCTAAAAAATCTTTCTTACTTTATGCTTATGCGGGTTTTATTTTTATTTTATTATTGGCTGATATTTTTTCTGTGAATCCAGTTAGATCTTTCTTTTCCAATTTTGAAAGAATGGAAGGTTTTATTTCCCATATTCATCTTTTTCTTTATTTCTTAATTTTAATTTCTATTTTTAAAACCAGAGCAAGTTGGGAATCTGCTAAAACAGTTTTATTTCTGTCTAATTTACCAGTTTTAATTTTAGCTTGGATGCAATTATTGGGAACTGAAACGATTTTTTCTAAATATTTACCTGCTTTAAGAAAATCTTTGCATGAGAATTTCGCCCCTTCACAGGGAGGTAATCAACTGGATGCTTCTTTAGGTAATTCTACTTATTTAGCTATTTATTGTGTTTTTTTTATTGGTTTATTTTTTATGACTTTTGTAGAGAATTATTTGACAAATAAAAAATATATTATTTATTTACTGATGACTATTTTGAATTTAATAATTCTTTTTTATACCGGCACCCGGGGAGCTCAATTGGGATTAGTGATAGGAATTTTTGTGACCTCTTTAATTCTTTTTTTTGCAGGCAAAAGATTTTCGGAAATTAAAAATCTGAGAAAAACAGCTTGTGGAGTTTTTATATTTTTAATTCTGAGTTATTTTTCACTTTTAGTTTTTGGTCAAACTGAATTCGCTAAAACTTCACCCTCTTTAACTAAAATTGTTAAATTAGCGAAATTTTTAAATCCATTGACCGTGGGTGGAAAATTATGGGAAATTAAAACTAAACTTTATGATGGCCAGTCTAATTATAAAGATTTATTAGCTGTGACTAATGACAGCACCATGACTTCTAGATTTTTAAATATGAAAATGGGCTGGGAAGGTTTTCAAGAAAAGCCTTGGCTAGGTTGGGGGCAAGATAATTATTTTTATGTATTTGGAAAATATAATGATGCACGCATGTATGCCCAAGAACCCTGGTTCGATAGATCCCATAATGTTTTTTTTGACTGGTTAATTGCGGCGGGGATTTTAGGATTATTAGCTTATTTATCACTTTATTTTATAGCGATTTATACTATGTGGTTTGCCAAAGCTACCCGTCAGTATCATGATTCTTATATTGATTTTTTGGAAAAAAGTTTATTAACTGGTTTATTGGTGGCTTATTTTATTCATAACTTTTTTGTTTTTGATAATTTAATTTCTTATATTCTTTTCTTTTCCATTTTAGCTTATATCAGTGTGCGTTTTGATCATTCTAATGAGAAAAAAGAAAATTTAATTCCCGTGAAATCTAATTTAATTAAAAATGTTGATGACAGAATTGTTCTTTATGGTCCATTTATTTTAGTAACTTTATGTTTGGCAATTTATTTTTTAAATATTCAATATATCAAAGCCGGAATAGGAATTATTAGTGGTTTGATGCCGCGACAAATGGTTGATGATAAATCACCTCTTGACGCCTTAAATCGTTCTTTAGATGAATTTAAATTAGCCATCAAAATTGGAGGCATAGCCAAAATGGAATCTGTCGAACAATTAACTATACAAACTAATAAATTAATTTCTGAAGTCAGAGCTGCTAATTTACCTAAAACTCAAGAATCTTTTCCAGTGTTTCAATTAATTTATAATTATGTGGAGACAGTGAAAAAAGAATATACTAATTTAATTGATTCAGAAAAAAATAAAGATCCCCGAAGTTTATCTATTTATGCAACTTTTTTGCGAGCTATCGGTGATAATGAAAATTCTTTAAAATATGGAAAATTAGCTTATGAATCTGCTCCACTGAAGCAAACCATTGCGGCTGATTATATACAGACTTTACTTTTGATGAAAAATTATCCTGAAGTTTTGGCTGTAGCTGAAAAAATGTATAATTCTGAAAAAAGCCATCCTCAAGTCAAGCCCCTTTACGCTTTAGCTTTAGCTTATAATGGAAAATTTTCTGAAGCTTTATCTTTAGATCCAAATTTAAAAGATAAAATTCAAGAAATTCAAAATGAGATCCTAAAATAGATTTTATGAAAATTAAATTTAAAAATAAATTTCAACAGCTATTTTTTATATTATTAAATTTTAATTTTCTAACTTCTTTCGCCCAAGAAGAATTTGTAACTCAAAATAAACTAGATTTTAAAGAAATTGGCGGACTGATTAGTGGTTTAACTGATAATGTAGTTTTAAAGTTGACGATTTTTTTTGGCGCCGCAGCTTTTACAGCTTTTATGTATGGTTTGTTTATGTATATTTTGGACAGAGTTAATGACAAAACTGGTGGTGAGGGAGAAAAAAAGGCTAAAGAATTTATGCTCTGGAGTATGGTAGCTTTATTTGTAATGGTTTCAGTTTGGGGTATTGTGAAAATGTTTCAGGGATTGGTAGGGATCAATCCAAGAGAGCTGAATCAAGAATTACCGGTGATTTGTATTAGTGGAGTAAATTGTGAAGGGGATTCTCGTGGCACTTATATTTTAGATAATTCACCATTGAATATACATGAAAGAAGTTCTATTTTAGACACTGGTCCATCTTTGCGTACTGATGTTAGGTATCAATTACCTAAGAAAAAATTGGGTGATAGTTGTACGGTTTTAGAGGGAGGTAATGACAATTCTGAATGTGATGTTAGTCAAGGTCATTATTGTGGTAGTAAGAATCAAAAGACCGGAGATCGTGGTAGATGTGTAATTAAATTAGGAACAGGAGATGAATCTTCAGGGATTTTGGATTTTTTTAAAAAATAAGTGAACCGAATTTATGTTATACTTTTAACATAATTAAAATAAAAAAGGTTTATTTTAATTAAACTTGGGGTTTGTGATTCATGTTTCATGATTATATAATTTATACCACATAACAATATAGACTACACAGAGGTTGAATAAGCAATAATTGTACAACTTTGGGTTGTACAAAGTTGTGAAATAATACTAGAAAAATAATATAATATTTATTATCAAAATTATTATGCCAATAAAATTAAAGAGATTAAATTTAACATTTTCTAGAATCTTTTTTATTTCTGTATTATTTTTATTTTTAATTTTAAATTTTTATAATTCTTTAGCTCAAACTATTAGCGGTAATATTAGAATACCTGTAAGTGATGACGAGAGGCTATTATTTGATGTGATTTTAGGGGGAAGTATTGGTGGTGGATCAGATGGTCAAGGTAATCAAAATAATCAAGGTGGTCCAGGTGGATATAATCCAGGTGGTGGATCTGGCTATTCTCCAGCTTCTGCTACTGGTTGTAACACTGTAGATGAAAATGGAGTGGCCACTTTCGGAGGCATAGGATGTTTAATTTCTAATTTAACTAATAATGTAGTCAAAATGTTGGCTATACTTTTTGGCGCTTGTGCCTTGGCGACTTTTCTGTGGGGTATGGTGATATTTATTAAAAACGCTGATATTCCAGCTGAACAAACAAAAGGTACAGATCGTATGATGTGGGGCCTAGCAGCTTTATTTGTAATGGTTTCAGTTTGGGGTATTGTCAGAATGTTTCAGGGATTTTTGGGAGTGGATAGACGAGAGACACAAGTTGTTTTACCTTCGGTTTGTACCGATCCCAATGGTTGTAATAACAGAATAAATAATTTAGAGAGTGCTTCTAATATTAATCCCCTAGAAAGAGTAGACAAGGCTCCAGCCAATAGAATACCAGCAACTAGAGTTCCAAATGTAAATACAACAAATAATTCACAGACAACAACTCGCTTGGATGATCCTTGTGGTTTCGATTCTTTTGGTACAAGTTATGATTTTTTCTGTCCAACCGGCATGTCCTGTGCTCTGACTGAAGGTAAATCTATTAAGACTTGTCAAAGAGATATTGTCTTAGAGTCTTCAAAATACGCGGGTGAAAATCAATCTTGTGGGCCCATGTTTTGGCAAGGTGAATGTTTGAAGCCTCTTGTTTGTAGCAGTGCTATCAGTGGTATATGTGTAGGTCAAGATAAAGTTCAATGAATGAATTGATTTTATTAATTTTCTAGCAATTATTTATTTAAGATTGACATAATATTGCACAGCCACAATTAGAGTTGGAATGCCGGGAATGATTTAGTACCATAAGTCTATGTTATACTAACTCACATGTTAAACCTGTTTAAATTACAGTCAATAAGAAAGTTTTTTTTTAGAATCGTTTTTTTAAACTTTCAAAGTTTGTTTTCTAGTTTCTTTTTTTTAAATTTAAAATCTTTTTTGAATTTTAAATTCTCAAAATTATTTTTGAAAATAATTATTTCGTTCTTTTTAATTTTGAATTTTACTTTTGCCCAGGAAGGGACATCAAATATCGATACTGGGACTTTTAAAGATTTTGCTAATAGTTTGACTACAGATGTAATTGCCACCATTGGGACTATGATGATGGCTGCAGCTTTTGGTTTTTTCTTTTACGGCATAGCTAAATATATTTTGGAGCGAGCTCAAGGGAAGGATAGTGGTCAGGAAGCCAAAAAAGCCCAGGATTTTATGCTTTGGGGGCTAATTGCTTTATTTGTCATGGTTTCAGCTTGGGGCATTATAAAAATGGCCCAGGGACTATTAAGTGAAAATTTTGCTGCCAGCAACGCCATTCCCATTGTCCCAATTAAATTTCAGGTTTTGGAAGGGAATACATATTCTAGCAGTGAAAACAAGCAGAATACGACTATTATTAGAGAAAGACAGAATACGAGTCCAGGTTCTATTATTAGAGAAAGACAGAATACGAGTCAAGGTTCTATCCCAGGATTAGGTAAAGATTGTAGTGGTATTTTTTCTGGCTGTGGTACTCTTTATTGTGTAAAAGATAAAAAAGGTAAAACTTGTCAACCCGAAGAAGCATTAATAGGCATTGACTGCCCATTTTTTGGGTGTCCTGGTATTTTAGTTTGTAACACAGATACTGATGGTAAAGAGACTTGTCAGCAAGGAAAAGCTAGACCAGCTCCAGGGACAAAAGGGGGATTTTGTCTCGCCGGCGATAAATGTATTACTGCTAATCTTAAATGTGATAGCTTTAGGGGCGGTGTTAAGAGTTGTATAGAGAAATAGAGATTTTTTTGATATTAGACCTCTTTCAATTTGATCAAAGCATGCTCACAGGAATGTGGGGCTTTTTTATTTTTCAGTCTATTACGGCAAAGAGATTTATGCAGGAGATTGTTTCCCCAGTCAAGATTTGCAAATTTTTTTTTATGTTATACTTATTTTAGAAGTTATAATTTTAATAACTTATTAATAATTTTACATTAATTTAAATTTTGCAAAAATTTTTGTGAACATGCGAATATCTAATTTAAAAAAATCATAAGTCGCCTTCGCAAATCAACTTGCTTCAGCGCATCGAGGAAAATAAAATAATAAAAAATATGAACAATCTTTTTAAAAAATATATTTTAGGTTTAATTATGGCCAGTTTAGTTTTATCTTTGGCGTTCGTGTCCGCACAGCAGATAGAGGGTTCTCTTTGTTTGACTTCTGGTAATGAAAGCGGCACCATTAGTGGTGGTGCCTGTATTAGTACTTTTGGTGGTAATCCTGGTGGTAATCCTGGTGGTGATTTTGGAGGTGCTACAGGTGGACTGGGTGGACAAGGTGGTCAAAGATTACCAGGGGCTGATCTTGGTGTGATAGCCAATTTAATACAACAACTTCAAGGTCTTCTTAATCTTACCGTTCCCCTTTTGATAGGATTTGCTGTAGTTTGGTTTCTTTGGAATGTTATTCAGTATTTTATGAATACAGATGATGCAACAAAGAAAAGTGATTCTATAAAGAAAATGGGTTATGGTTTATTAGCTATTTTTGTTATGGTTTCGATCTGGGGAATAATTTATTTTTTGAATGCGGCTACAGGCATTGATCAAGGCGGTGGAGCTAAACTTCCAACTTTGCCAACTTATCAGCAATAATTTTAGAAATTTATTTTTAATCTTCTTGCGTGAAATTAGTATAAAAACAAAACACTTCGCCTCAATTATGGCGAAGTGTTTTGTTAGATTTTTTTGCTTGGTATTTTTAAAGTCTCTGCTATAATTTAGGGTATAATTAAAAATATAAATAATATGGAAAATTTAAATGAGGTGGGTAGTGCTTTATTTGATCAAATTGTGAATCCGGCGGTTTTGATTTTTTCGGCGGCATCTTTTGTTTGGTTTTTATATGGAGTTTTAAATTTTTTTGTTGCGAAATTTAAAGAAAAGCCAGAGGAAATGGACGCCGGCAAACGTCACATGTTGTGGGGATTAGTTGGGGTCTTTTTGATTTATTCGGCTTCTGGAATTTTCAGTTTTTTCTATAATTTATTTTTGCAAAAATAAAATTTTAAAGGCAAATCACACAACTTCAAACATAAGAGTAAATATAGAAAAGATCATTTAAAAAATTTTAAATAAATTGAGAAAACAAAATCATGTCCAAGCAAAAAACTCCAACAGAAAATTCAGATTTACAAAATGAGATCATTACTTTTTTAAAATCTCGAGGATTTATTTTTCCTTCGTCAGAAATTTATGGTGGTTTGGCTGGAGTTTATGATTATGGTCATTATGGTTATTTATTGGTAAAAAATTTAAAAGAGGCTTGGATGAAAAGTATGATACAAGAGCATGATGATGTTTTGGCTTTAGACTCGGCGATTTTTATGCATCCCATGACTTGGCAAGCTTCCGGCCATGTGGCAGGATTTAATGATCCACAAATTGATTGTCGCAAATGTCAAAATCGCATGCGCGCGGATCATTTATTAGAAAGTTTTGGAATTACAGCTGAAAAAATGTCTTTAGGTTTTTTGAATCAAGAATTAAATAAATTAAAATCTGAGAAAAAACTTTTTTGCACTAATACAAAATGTCAAAGTGCGGATTTAACTGAAGCTAAAAATTTTTCTTTAATGGTGAAATCTAATTTAGGGTCACCCACAGAAATTTTATCGGAAGAAAATATAGTTTATTTACGACCCGAAACTTGCGGGGGAATTTATTTGGAATATAAAAATACTTTAGATTCTTTACATCCTAAATTACCTTTTGGTTTAGCACAAATTGGTAAAGCTTTTCGCAATGAAATTACTACTAAACAATTTATTTTTCGCACCCGGGAATTTGAACAAATGGAAATGCAATATTTTTTTAATCCGACCGCAGAAAATGGTCAAGCCAAAAATATTTATTATGAAAACTGGAAAAAATCTCGTTGGGATTTTTATTTGAATTATGGTTTGTCAGAAAAAGATTTGGTTTGGCATCAACATGAAAAGCTCGCTCATTATGCCAGCGCAGCTGATGACATTGAATATAAATATAAAATGTTTGGGGATAATTTTAAAGAAATAGAAGGTATTCATCAAAGAGGTGATTGGGATTTGTCTCAACATCAAAAATTTTCTGGTAAAGATTTAACTTATTTTGATGAAGAAACTAAAACTCGATTTTTACCAAATATTTTAGAAACTTCAGCAGGGTTAGGTAGAATACTGTTAGCTTTTATTGATAAGGCTTTCACTCAAGAAATTATTTCTAATAAAAATGGAGTAAATGAAGACACAGATGAAAATAAAAATAAAAATGAAAAAGCAGAGACACGTATAGTTTTGAAATTAGATTCCAGACTTTCCCCAGTCAAAGTTGCAATTTTACCATTGTCTAA
>Ga0247727_10008317_pt1 | contig 19300 bp, 15 predicted proteins | sample WisWelCaveWW1625_FD_202498 | JGI IMG/M metagenome (GOLD analysis project Ga0247727, IMG submission 202498) | Biofilm microbial communities from Wishing Well Cave, Virginia, United States - WW16-25 | ecosystem: Environmental > Aquatic > Deep subsurface > Groundwater > Cave microbial mat | place... | reverse complement strand
GATCACGCGCCAACGGTGGGCCAGCAGCCATTCGGCGTAGGCGGTGGTGAGGCGGTCGAGGCGGGCGGCGATGTGGTCCATGGCGCGGTCCTTGGGCTCGGTGCGGGCGCGGGGGTGGGTCAGTGGACGCGGAGCGTCTCGCCGATCTGCATCAAGCCTTCCATGCAGCTGGTGAAGACCGCGTGGTCCTGGGTCGATTTGGCGAGACCATTGCAGCCTTCGTAGGCCGCGACCAGCAACGCGCCCATCCGTTCGGGGTCGACGTCGGCGCGCACCTGACCGGCACGCTGGCCGCGGACCAGGGCCGCGGCGATCGCCTGGCGCCAACCGTCCTGGATCCGGACCAGGCGGGCGCGGAAGCCTTCGTCGACGGTCGACATCTCCTGGACCAGGTTGTTGATCGGGCAGCCGTAGTCCTGCGCGTGGCAAGGCCGCTCGGCGAGCTCGTCGCGGACGCAGCCGACCAAGGCGTCGATCGGGTGGACGGCGGGATCGGCGAGCACCGCCCAGCGCTGCTGCGCTTCTGGCCAGATGAGCTCGTCGATCACGGCATAGCCGAGCGCGGTCTTGTTCTCGAAATGGTGGTAGAGCGCGCCCTTGGTACAGCCGGCGCGCTCGAGGATCCGGTCGAGGCTGGCGGCGCGGAAGCCTTGCTCGTGGATCTCCTCGAACGCGGCCAGCAGCAGCGCCTGGCGGGTCGCCAGCGGGTCGCGGGAACGAGTTTCGGCGGAGGCCCCGGTTTTGGGGGCGTGGGGCGTCGGGCGGGGGTGGGCGGCCATGGGGCCGGAACCTACATACCAACCGGTATGGATGTCAACAGGCCCTGAGAAACGCGCATTGCCGCGCGTCCCTAGCTCGTGCTGTCCTGCTGGCCCGCCGGAGCGTGGTCGCCTCGGCCAGGAGCTTCCCATGCGCCGCACCGCGTCCTCGATCGTCGTCACGCTGGCCTTAGCTGCGGGCGCTGCCACCGCCGCACCTGCGGCGGCGCCTGCTGCCACGCCCCAGGTCGACGTTTGGCTGGTGCCGTGGAAGAACTCGCGGCCGCGCGACCCCTGGGTCGCGGCCGACGGCAAGGTCTGGTTCTGCGGCCAGACCGGCGACTACCTCGCGCGCTTCGATCCGCTTCGCGCGGCGCGTGAGCCCGGCAGCGCCGCGGCGTTCGAGCTGTTCCCGCTCGACCAGGGTACGGGCCCGCACAACCTGATCCTCGATGCCGCGGGCATGGTCTGGTACGCCGGCAACCGCGCGGCGCACATCGGCCGCATCGATCCCGCGCTCTTTGGCAAGAGCGGCCTGGGCGTCGGGCACACCGTCAAGTTCGCCATGCCGGACCCCGCGGCCACCGATCCGCACACGCTGGTCGAAGATGGCAAGGGCGGGATCTGGTTCACGCTCCAGCAGAGCAACAAGGTCGGCCATCTCGACAAGGCGAGCGGCAAGGTCAGGCTGGTGGACGTGCCGACGCCGAGATCGCGGCCTTACGGCATCTGGCTCGACCGCGCCGGGCATCCCTGGCTCAACCTGCTCGGCACCAACGCGCTCGCGACCGTGGACCCGAAGTCCTTGGCGCTGCGCGAGGTCACGCTGCCGCGGGCCGAGGCGCGCACCCGGCGCATCGAGGTCGGTCCGGACGGCGCGGTCTGGGCGGTGGACTACGGCGGCGGGTTCCTTATCCGTTTCGATCCCGCGCGCGAGGGCAATGCCGATGCGTTCAAGGAATGGGCGTTGCCGGGCGGCGCCGGTTCGCGGCCCTACGGGATGGCGTTCGACGACCGTGGCCGGATCTGGATCGCGCAGTCGGGCGATCAGCCGAACACGATGGTCGCGTTTGACTCCAGGACCGGGAACTTCGGCGCGCCGTTCGTCATCCCCGAGGCCCACGGCGCGATCCGCCACATGGTGTTCGACGCCAAGCGCCGGGAGCTGTGGTTCGGCACCGACACCGATCGACTGGTGCGGGTGCGGCTGGTCGACTAGCGCCCGGCGCGCTGCGCGATCACCACGCCGCCGAGGATCAGCGCGCCGGCGATGCCCATCGTCAGCGTCAGCGGCTCGCCCAGCAGCAGCCAGGCCCAAGCTACGCCGAACAAGGGCACGAGGTAGGTCACGGTCGAGGTCCGCGGCCCGCCGATGCGCTTGATCAGGCGGTAGAACAGCCAGAACGCGAAGCCGGTGCAGAGCACGCCGAGCGCGAGCGCGGCGATCCAGGAACGCGCCGGGATCGCGGCCTCCGGCCAGGTCGCGAGCGCGAACGGCGCGACGAACAGGGTGGCGAAGCCGAGCGTCGCGGCGGCCACCGCCGGCGGCGGCAGGTCGTGGACGTGGCGCTTGACCAGGTTGATGGCGAGGCCGTAGCAGAGCGCGGCCAGCGTGCCGGCGGCGACCGCCCAGCCGATCTCCATGCCCGCGACCTTGCCGCTCGCGAGCACCACCACCCCGACGAAGCCCGAGGCGAGGCCGATGGCGCGGACGTCGCCGATCCGCTCGGCGAAGAACAGGTGGGCGATCGAGGCGGTGAACAGCACGGTGAGCGCGTTGCAGATCGCGCCGACCCCGGCCGGCGAGCGCTGCGCGGCCCAGGCGAACAGCACGAACGGGATCGCCGAGTTGAGCGCGCCGACCAACGCGAGCTTGGGCCAGTGGGCGCGCGTGAACGCCGCGCGGGCCTGCCAGAGGAACGGCGCGAGGACCAAGGCGCCGAGCGCCAAGCGGACCTCGACCAGCGCGAAGGCGCCGAAATCGCCGGCCGCGACCCGCATGAACAGGAACGAGGCGCCCCAGATCGCGCCGAGCAGGGTCAGCTCGAGCGGCGTGAGCCAGTCGCCGAGCGCGAGCGCGCCGGGTCGGGTGAGGGCGCTCTCGGGCAGCGACGAGGCGGGCGTGGACATGGGCGTCTCCGGGTGCGAGCAGAGCGGCGTGAGGTTCGTGGCTCGCTGTAACAGAGCGATAGCCTAGTCGCCTGGTTCCTCTTGAGAAGCGCATACTTCGCAGGTGAGCCACAAATGTGATTCGTGGCTCGACTTTCCCGATGGAAGGAGGCTCTGATGACCCCTCGCGGCCCATGGCTCACGGCGCTCGGCGCGTTCGAGGCCGCTGCCCGCCACCAGAACTTCGCCCACGCCGCCGAGGAGCTGCACCTGACCGCGAGCGCGGTCAGCCACCACGTGCGCAAGCTCGAGGGGCTGCTCGGGTTGGCCCTGTTCCAGCGCCATGCGCGCGGCGTGGCGCTCACCGCCGAAGGCCGTCAGCTGGCGGATGCGGCGGCGGGCGCGCTGGGCGACGTCGACGGCGTGATCACCGCCCTGCGCCGCCAGTGCAGCGAACGCGGCATCGAGCGGATCCGCATCACCACGCTGCACTCGTTCCTGAGCAGCTGGTTGATCCCGCGGCTCGGGCGCTTCACCGCGGACCACCCCGCGGTGCGCTTGTCGTTCGACACCGGCGTCGCCCTGACCCGCTTCGACGAGGGCGGTCCCGACCTCGGGCTGCGCCACGGCCCTGGCCAATGGCCAGGCGTCAGCGCCCAGTTCTTGATGCCGGACGCGCTGTTCCCGGTGGCGGCGCCGGCGCTCGCTGTGCGTGCGGCGGTGCAGGGTCCGGCCGAGATCGCGCGGCTGCCGCTGATCGGCGACCTCGCGCTGCAAGGCTGGCGCGAGTGGTTCGTCGCCGCCGGCCTGCCGCGCGTGGAGCTCGGCGAGACCCACAGCTTCAGCGACACGACCGATGCGCTCGAGGCGGCGGCCTGCGGGATGGGCGCGATGCTGGCGCGCGAGGTGATCGTTGCGCCCTGGCTCGCGAGCGGCCGGCTGGTGCGCCTGCCCGGGCCGACGCTGACCACGCGCTTCTCGTACTTCGTGGTGCACCCCAGCCATCGCCGGCTCGCGCCGGCGGCCGGGAAGTTCGTCGAATGGATCAAGCGCGAGGCGCGCGCGGCGCCCGGCGACGGCTAGCGCTACTCGACGTCCTTGCCGCTGAACACGTCGCGCAGCCGCGGCGGCTCGGCCGAGCGCGGCATCGCGCCGCTCTTCAGGCGTCGGGTGTACTCGTGATAGGCGCGCATCGCCTCGGCGCCGAACAGCAGCATGATCGGGATGTTGACCCACAGCATGAAGCCGGTGCCGATGCCGGTCAGCGCGTCGAGGTGCTCGCTGGTGGAGATCAAGCCCGAGGTCGCCACCAGCGCCAGCGCGCAGAACAGCAGCCGGTAGCCCAGCAACCACTTCGACAGGCCCATGAACGCCAGGCCCTGCTCGCCGTAGTACGACCACGAGATCATGGTCGAGAGCGCGAACAGCCACACCACCATCGTCAGCATCCACTTGCCGAGCGCGGGGTGGACGGTGTCGAAGGCCTTGGCGGTGAGCTTGGCACCGCTGTAGTTGCCGTAGACGCCGCTGTCGGTGAGCGCCGGCGCCATCCGGGCCTCGAGCGTCTCCCACTCGATGCTGCGCTCGGCGGTGACCGTGCCATACAGACGCTTGCGGTCGCCGCCGGTCTGGGCGTTGCGATGCGCCACGACCATGAACACCCGCTCGCCCTCGCGCCACTCGCCCTGGTCGCGCGTCGGCGCTGGCAGCGTCTCGACGCTCCAGGCGCCGGAGACCGCGGCCGGCACCACCATCGGCGGCGTGGCGTAGGTGCCCTCGGGGCCGTGCTTCCAGACCCCGGTCGAGAGGATCACCAGCGCGGTCATGGTGCAGACCAGCATGGTGTCGATGAACGGCTCGAGGCCCGCCACCACGCCCTCGCGCACCGGCTCGTCGGTCTTGGCCGCGCTGTGGGCCATCGGCGAGGAACCCTGGCCGACCTCGTTCGAATAGATCGCGCGCTTCATCCCCATCAGGAACGCGTAGCCGGCGCTGCCGCCGATGAACGCGCCGCCCGCTTCGGTGGGTGAGAACGCGGCGCGGAAGATGTCGCCGAACAGCGCCGGCAGCAGCTCGGCGTTGACGACCAGCACCACGACCGAGCCGATCAGGTAGGTCAGGCACATCACCGGCGTCAGGAACGCGGTGACGCGGCCGATGCGCTTGATGCCGCCGATGATGGTCAGGCCGCAGAGCACGGCCAGGATCGCGCCGGTCACCAGGCCCGGCACCGCGAAGTACTCCTCGGTGATCGCGCCGACGTTCCAGGCCTGGAACATGCTGGCGCCGAGCAGGGTCGCGACCAGCAGCGACAGGCAGAACAGCCAGCCCAGCGCGTAGCCGAGCTTGGGGCGGCCGCGCGCGGCGAAACCCTTGCTGACCACGAACATCGGGCCGCCGTGCGGGTTGCCGCGGTCGGTCTCGACCCGGTAGAGCATCGAGAGCGTGACCTCGGTCGACTTGACCGCCATCCCGAGCAGGCCCACCACCCACATCCAGAACACCGCGCCCGGGCCGCCGAGCGCGATGGCGAGCGCCACACCGCCGATCGCGCCGAGGCCGACCGTGCCGGATAGCGCCGTGGACAGCGCCTGGAAGTGGTTGATCGCGCCCGGGTCGTGCTTGTCGTCGTACAGACCGCGGGTCACCGCCACGCCGTGCGTGAGCGCGGTCCACTGCGAGAACCGGCTCCAGACCGTGAACAGCAGGCCGACGCCGACGATCGTCAGCAGCACCGCCTGGTGCCAGAGGTAGACGTTGAGGAAGTCGACGACCGCCGACAGGAAGTCGAGCATCGATCAGCGCTCCACGATCGCGGTCACGCCCATGCCGCCGGCGGTGCAGACCGAGATCAGCGCGCGTCCCGAACCGCGTTGGGCGAGCAGCTTGGCCGCCGTCGCCAGCACCCGCGCGCCGGTCGCGGCGAACGGGTGGCCGATCGCCACCGAGCCGCCCTTGACGTTGAGCTTGGCGCGGTCGACGGCGCCGAGCGCGCCGGCCAGCCCGAGCCGCTCGCGGCAGAAGGTCGGGTCCTCCCAAGCGGCGAGCGTGCACAGCACCTGGCCGGCGAAGGCCTCGTGGATCTCGTAGTAGTCGAAGTCGGAGAGCTTGAGGTTGGCGCGCGCCAGCATCCGCGGCACGGCGTAGGCCGGCGCCATCAGTAGCCCCTCCTTACCGGCGACGAAGTCCACGGCCGCGACCTCGGAGTGCGCGAGGTAGGCCTGGACGCTCAAGCCCCGCTCGTGCGCCCAGTGTTCGCTGCCGAGCAGCACCGCGGCCGCGCCGTCAGTGAGCGGCGTCGAGTTGCCGGCGGTCAGCGAGCCCGCGCCGCTGCGGTCGAAGGCGGGCTTCAAGGACGCGAGCTTCGCCAGCGTCGATTCCTGGCGGACGTTGTTGTCGAAGGCGAGCCCGCCGAACGGCGAGACCAGGTCGGCGAAGAAGCCCTCGGCCCAGGCCGCCGCGGCCCGCTGGTGCGAGACCAGCGCGAGCTCGTCCTGCGCGGCGCGCGGGACCTTCCACTCCTTGACCATCCGCTCGCAGTGCTGGCCCATCGAGAGCCCGGTGCGCGGCTCGATCACGCCCGGCGTGCCGGGCTTGAGGTCGCGGAACCTGATGGCGGTGATGGCGGCGGCGCGCTGGCCGAAGCTGCGGGCGCGCATCGCGCGCAGGATCCCCTTGCGCAGCCCGTCGCGGTAGACGATCGGCGCATCCGAGGTCGTATCGGTGCCGGCCGCGATGCCGGCCTCGATCTGGCCCAAGGCGATCCGGTTGCCGACGATGATCGCGGCCTCGAGCGAGGTGCCGCAGGCGCGCTGCAGGGTCAGGCCCGGGGTCTCGGGCGCGAGGCCGGCGCCCAGGACGCACTCGCGCGCCAGGTTCCAGTCCTTGACGTGGTTGATGACCGCGCCCGCGACCACATCGCCGAGCGCGGCGCCTTTGAGGCCGCTCTTCTCGACCAGACCGGCGAGCGCGGCGGTCAGCATCTCCTGGTTGGTCGCCTCGGCGTAGGCCGTGTTGGAACGGGCGAAGGGGATGCGGTTGCCGGCGACGATGGCGACGCGGCGCGGTGCGGAGTCGGTCATGGGGAGCCTCGGGTTCGAACGGCCGTTCGAATGGGGGACTACGCTAATCCAAGCCGCCAGCCGACACAATTCGGCGGCGGCCGCGCGGTTTCCCCCTACACTGCGCACCCCATGTCGCAGCTGCTGCCCCGTCTGCGCGTCGAGCTCGGCGCGCTCGCCGTCCTCGCCGGCCCGCTGATCGCGCACAACCTGGCGATGGCCGCGATGATGTTCGTCGACGCGGTGATGGCCGGGCACCTCTCGGCGCGCGCCCTGGGCGCGGTCGCGATCGGCGGCGCGGTGTTCTGGCCCGGCTTCGGCTTCGCGATGGGCCTGCTGATGGCGCTGACCGCGACCGTCGCCCACCTCTACGGCGCCGGCGCGCTCGACCGGATCGGCCACTACCGCCGCCAGGCCCAGTGGTTGGCGCTGGCCGCCGGCCTGGCGCTGATGGTCGTGCTGTGGTGCGTCGAGCCGCTGCTGGTCGCGATCGGCACCGCGCCCGAGCTGGTCGCGCCCACCACCGGCTACCTGCAGGCGCTCTCGCTCGGGATGCCGGCGGTCTGCCTCTACCAGACCCTGCGCTTCACCAGCGAAGGCGTCGGGCGGACCTCGCCGCTGATCGGCATGGCGCTGCTCGGCGTCGCCTGCAACGTGGTCGGCAACTGGCTGCTGATGTGGGGCAACCTCGGGTTACCGCAGCTCGGCGCGACCGGCTGCGGCCTGGCGACCGCGATCTCGTACTGGATCATGTACTTCGCGCTGCGCCACCACCTGCGCCGCCACCCGTTCTACGCGCCGTTCACGCTCTTCGAGCGGCGCGAGGCGCCGCACTGGCCAGCGCTGCGCGAGCTGCTCGCGCTCGGCGTGCCGATCGGCGTGATGGTCTTCATGGAGTCGAGCGCGTTCGCGGCCGCGGCGCTGATGCTCGGCACGCTCGGCGCGGCGACCGTCGCCGGCCACCAGGTGGCGCTCAACTGGGCGGCGTTCATGTTCATGGTGCCGCTGGGCCTGGGGATGGCGACCACCATCCGCGTCGGCCACGCGCTGGGCGGCGGCGACCGCGCCGCGGCGCGCTTCGCCGGCTGGACCGGGATCGGCGCCTCGACCGCGTTCATGCTCGGCTCGGCGTTGGTGATGCTCGCGGCCCGCGAGCTGATCGTCGGCATCTACACCAGCGACGCGGCGGTGGCGGCGGTGGCGATCGGCCTGCTGGTGTGGGCGGCGCTGTTCCAGGTCGCCGACGGCATCCAGGTCTCGACCGCCAGCGCCTTGCGCGGCTTCAAGGACACTGAGGTCCCGGCGCTGATCACGGTCTTCGCCTACTGGGGCGTGGGACTGACGCTGTCGTGGTGGCTCGGCCTGCACCTCGGGCTCGGGCCGCAGGGGGTGTGGATGGGCCTGACCGCGAGCCTGGTGGTCGCGGCCGGCCTGCTGGTCTGGCGCCTGACCAGAGTCAGCCGCTAGCGGCGCCGCCGCGGAGTTGGCCTATCCTGGGCTCGGGCGCTCGTCGTCGGAGGGGGTGCGATGCGTCTCGCCGATGGCCATCGAACGTCCGTGACCGCACGCCGCCTCCTGCTCGCGGCGCTGATCGGCGGCGTACTCGGTTGCGACGCGCCGAGGTCGGCGGAGCAGGTCGCCGCCGAGGCGGTGCCTGACCCGTTCGAGGCGTACGAAGGGCTGTGGCGCGGCACAGACGCCGCGGGCGGCGAGTACTGGTTCGTCGTCAACGCCGGCGAAGTCCAGTGGCTAGACCTGGTCGTCGACGTGCCCGCGACCTGCGTCGAGGATCGCAAGGCGGCAGGCCCGCGGCCGCGGCGCATCGTGCCGCTGACGGCGCCGTTCATCCTGGACGGCGCGACCGAGCTGATCTTCGATCGCGCGGGGCTCGTCCCGGACGCCACCAGCAGCGCGAACCTGAAGCTGCGCATCAGCGGCGAGCGCGCGACCGGCGACTTGACCGCGCACGCCGAGGGCGACGCCGAGCGGCCCGGCTGCGCCTGGCGCCTCGCCACGCGCTTCACCGCCACGCGTGCGACGCCGCAAGAGATCGAGGATTCGCAGCTGTCGCGTTCCGACCTGGTGCTCGGCGGCATCGCCGCCGGCCGGGCGCACGCCAACGACGGTGTGTGGCGCGGCCGGACCGCCGCCGGCGAGGACTTCGAGATGCTGGTGCTCGACAACCAGGTGCGGTGGTTCGAGACCGGCCACGAGATGCCGGGTGCGTGCCAGCAGCTCGGCGGCGACATGGTCCTGCGCGCGGACTTCGGCGTCGAGCAGCGTCTACGCACGCGCGTCCGCGGCGGGCGCTTCGACATCGCGGAGCCGGTCGAGCAGGGTGGTGCGCGCGAGGCAAGGATGGTGTTGCGAGGCGAGCTCGCGGCGGAGGCGGGGCGCGGCCGCGTCGAGTTCCACGCCGTGCCGGCCGACCCGGCGACGCTGCACGGCTACGCGCCGTGCGCGTTCGACTTCGCGACCGAGTGGAGCGCGCGGCGGGCGCCGCTCGCGGAGGCCGCGGAAGGGCTGGAGCTCGAGGAGCGCTACGCGTTCGGCGAGCGCGTGCGCATGCTGGAGTCCTTGGAGCTCGGCATGGTCGAGGGCGGCGAGGATTGCGACGCGCTGCGCTTCGTGCCGAGCGCTGAGCCAGGGCGCTTCCAGGGCCTGACCGAGTACGCGTTCCGCGTACGCCTCGACGCCGACGCTGGATCGCTGGTGCGGGCCATGCGCCACCGCCTGCGCGGCCCCGACCTCCTCGCGGCGAGCGAGCCCCTGACCTGCAGCAACTACGCCGGCGAGGACCATCGCGGCGCGAGAACCCTGTCGGAGATCATCACGAGGATCAGGCTGGACGGTGGGGTTGCCTTCCCTGCGGGGGACTACGAGCTGCAGATATTCGTGAACGGCGCCAAGCAGCCGGAACTGGTGGAGCGCTTCACGGTCGAATGACCTCGACGTCGAGCCGGACCGAGCGCGTCGGTTCGGCTAGACTCCGATGCCCTCGTCGCCCCCGGAGGCGCCATGCGCCCACAGCTAGCCTTCCTGCTCGCGATGCTCGCCGCCGCGCCCACCCTCGCCAAGCCCGACGCCGACGCCCAGGCCGACGCGCTGTTCGAGCGCTACTTCGAGGACGCGCTGGTGCTGAACCCGCTGCTGGCCTCGTCGATCGGCGACCCGCGCTACAACGACCGCTACCCGGTCACGATCTCGCCCGAGTGGCGCGCCCAGGCCCGGGCGCTCGACGCGCGCTACCTCGCCGAGGCCAAGCGCATCCCGATGAAGCGGCTCGATGGGGCGCGGCGCCTGTCGCTGGCGGTGTTCATCGCGGCCCGCGAGCGCAGCCTCGAGGGCTACCGCTTCCCCACCCAGCTGATACCCCTCAACCAGTTCTTCAGCACGCCCAACAGCTTCGCCCAGCTCGGTTCGGGCAGCAGCACCCACCCGTTCAAGACCGCCAAGGACTACGACGACTTCCTGAAACGCATCGACGGCTTCGTCGCCTGGGTCGACCAGGCGATCGCCAACATGCGCGAGGGCGCGGCCCAGGGTGTCGTCCAGCCGCGGGTGCTGATGGAGAAGGTGCTGCCCCAGCTCGCGGCCCAGGCCAAGGACGACCCGACCCAGACCACCTTCTGGCAGCCAATCGCCAACCTGCCCGCCGACCTCGCCGCCGCCGAGCGCGCGCGCCTGACCGAGGCCTACCGCGCCGCGATCGCGGGCCGGCTGGTGCCCGCCTACCGCAAGCTCCATGACTTCGTGCGCGACGAGTACCTGCCGCGGTGCCGGACCACGGTCTCGCTCGCCGCGCTGCCCGACGGCGCCGCCTGGTACGCCTACAACGTCCGTACCATCACCACCACCACGCTCGCGCCCGACGAGATCCACGCGCTCGGCCTCACGGAGGTGGCACGCATCCAGGGCGAGATGCGGGCGCTGATGAAGGAGACCGGCTTCACCGCGCCTGATGGCAAGGGCGAACTGCCGGCGTTCTTCGAGTTCCTCAAGTCCGACCCGCGCTTCTTCCACACCGAGCGCGAGGCGGTGGTGCCCGGCTACTACACGATCAAGGCCCGGGTCGACCCGAACCTGCCGCGGCTGTTCGAGGTCCTGCCCAAGGCCGACTTCGAGGTCCGGCTGGTCGAGCCGTTCCGCGAGAAGAGCGCCTCGGGCGGCCAGTACAACGCGGCCAGCGAGGACGGCTCGCGCCCCGGCGTGTTCTACGCCAACGCCTACGACCTCAGGTCGCGGCCGATCTGGGCGATGGAGTCGCTGCTGCTCCACGAGGGCAACCCCGGCCATCACTTCCAGATCACCATCGCGCGCGAGAACCGGGCGCTGCCCAGGTTCCGACGCTTCGGCGGCTACATCGCCTACTCCGAGGGCTGGGGCCTGTACGCCGAGTCGCTGGGCGCGGACCTCGGCGTCTACACCGATCCCTACCAGCGCTACGGCCAGCTCGACGGCGAGCTGTGGCGCGCGATCCGGCTGGTGGTCGACACCGGCCTGCACGCCAAGAACTGGACCCGCGAGCAGGTGCTCGACTACATGCGCGCCAACTCCTCGCGCGGCGAGGCCGCTGCGGTCTCGGAGGCCGAGCGCTTCATCGCCATCCCGGGCCAGGCGCTCGCCTACAAGCTCGGCGAGCTCAAGTTCAAGGAGCTGCGCGCGCGCAGCGTGGCGCGCCTCGGCGCGCGCTTCGACCTCAAGCGCTTCCACACCGTGGTCCTGACGGGCGGCGCGCTGCCGCTCGACGTGCTCGACGCCGAGGTCGAGCGCTGGATCGCCTCGCAACGCTGAACCCGGACGCGCGGCCCGCCGTGCCGACGCTGGAGACGACGACATGGTCCGCCGCATCCTCTTGCTCGCCCTCGCCCTGACCGGTGCCACCGCGCTCGCGGCGCCCAAGGCCACCGCGTCCAAAGGCCCGGCCGCCGAGGTCGTGACCCGCACCCTGCCCAACGGCATGCAGGTCATCGTCTGGCCGGACCACGACATCCCGAACGTCGCGCTCTACACCTGGTACCGGGTCGGCTCGCGCAACGAGCGGCCCGGCATCACCGGCATCTCGCACTACTTCGAGCACATGATGTTCAACGGCACCAGCACCCGCGCCCCGGGCGAGTTCGACCGGGTGATGGAGGCCAACGGCGGCGCCAACAACGCCTACACCAGCAGCGACGTCACGGTCTACCAGGACTGGTTCCCGCGCAGCGTGCTGCCGCTGATCTTCGAGCTCGAGTCGGATCGGATGCGCAACCTGAGCTTCGACCCCAAGGTGGTCGAGAGCGAGCGCGGCGTCGTGTACTCGGAGCGGCGCTCGTCGGTCGACAACAACAACTTCGGCGCGCTCTACGAGCAGGTCAACGCCGCGCTGTTCACGGCCCACCCCTACGGCATCCCGACCCTGGGCTGGCCGAGCGACATCGAAGGCTGGCGGATCGAGGACCTCAAGCGCTACTACCAGACCTACTACGCGCCCAACAACGCCACGCTGCTGGTGGTGGGCGACGTCACGCCGGCCGAGGTGTTCGCGCTCGCCGACCAGTACCTCGCCAAGATCCCGGCCTCGGAGCCGCCGCTCGCCGTCACGACGGTCGAGCCCGAGCAGAAGGGCGAGCGGCGGGTGGTGCTGCGCAAGGAGAGCCAGACCCCGCTGCTGCTGATGGCCTGGCACGGCGCGCGTGCCACAGACCCCGACGCCAAGCGCCTCGAGCTGCTGTCGGCGATCCTGTCCGACGGCGAGTCGTCGCGGCTCCACCGGCGCCTGGTCGAGGAGGAGCGCATCGCGCTCGCCGTAGGCACCGGCCAGCAGGCCGGCTTCGACCCCGGGTTCCTCTACCTCTACGCGGTGCTGCCGCCGGGCGGCGACCTGGCCAAGGTCGAGACCGCGATCGACGACGAGCTGGCGCGGGTCGCGCGCGAGGGCGTGACCGACGCCGAGCTCGCCAAGGCCCGCAACATCAAGCTCGCCGGCCATTTCCGCAGCCTGCGCACCATCAGCGGCAAGGCCCAGGCGCTGGGCGCGGCCCAGGTGTTCCGTGGCGGTTACACCAAGCTCTTCGACGACCCGGCCGAGTACGCGCGCATCGCGGCGGTCGAGCTCAAGGAGGTCGCCGGCCGCGTGCTGGTGCCCGACAACCGTACCGTCGGCACGCTGCTGCCGGCCGGCGCGAAGTGAGGAGCACCACCATGTCGCCGATCCGCACCGCCCCGTTCCTCGCCGCGCTCGCGCTCGCCGGCCCCGCCGGCGCCGCCGATGGCGTGCGCCTCCCCGACTATCAGACCGTCACCCTCGCCAACGGCGCCACGCTGCTGCTGATGGAGCGCCACGACGTGCCGATGGTGTCGCTCGACCTGATCATGCGCAGCGGCACGATCGGCGACGCGCCCGGCAAGGATGGCACCGCGAGCCTGCTCGCCCAGCTCATCACCAAGGGCGCCGCGGGGCGCGACGCGGCGGCGTTCGCGGCCGCGATCGACGGCGTCGGCGGTCGGCTCTCGGGCTACGCCGGGCGCGAGGTGTTCGGCATCGCGGCCGACTTCATGGCCCGCGACCTCGACCTGATGATCGAGCTCGCGGCCGACGCGCTGCAGAGGCCGCGGCTCGAGGCCGCCGAGTTCGGGAAGCTCCGCCAGCGCGCCATCGAGTCGATCGCCGCGTCCAAGGACGGCGACCCGCGCGGCCTGCTCGGCAGCTATGGCTACGCCTGGCTCTACCAGGGCCATCCCTACGGGCGGGCGCACGACGGCCACGAGCGCACGCTCGCCGCGCTCGCGCTCGACGACCTGCGCGCCTACCAGCGCGAGCGGCTGGGCGGCGACCGCCTCGTGATCGCGGTGGTCGGCGACTTCAAGGCCAAGCCGCTCGCCGCCAAGCTCGGCAAGGCGTTCGGCGGCTGGCGCAAGGCGGCAGCGCCGCTGATCGCGGCGCCCGCGCCGGTCCGCCAGCAGGGCCGGCGCGTGCTGCTGGTCGACAAGCCGGGCGCGACTCAGAGCTACTTCTGGCTCGGCAACGTCGGCGTCGAGCGCCAGGACCCCGAGCTGCCGGCCCAGGAGCTGGTGCAGACCGTGTTCGGCGGGCGCTTCACCTCGATGCTCAACACCGAGCTGCGCATCAAGTCGGGCCTGAGCTACGGCGCGCGCGCCGCGCTCGACCGCTACCTGCGAGCTGGCGCGGCGTCGATCCTGACCTACACCAAGACCGAGAGCACGGTCGAGGCGCTCGACCTGGCGCTCGCCACGCTCGCCACGCTCAAGGCCCATGGCATCGATCCGGAGATGCTCGAGTCGGCCAAGCGCTACGTGCTCGGCCAGTTCCCGCCCGACCTCGAGACCGCGCCGCAGCTCGCCGATCGGTTGACCGAGCTCTGGCTCCACGGCCTGCCGCGCTCCGACGTCGACGAGTACGCGGCGCGGATCCGCGCCGCCGGCCCCGAGCAGGTGGCGCGCGCCATCCGCGAGGCGTTCCCGGACGGCGCCAACCTGGCGATGGTGGTGATCGCCGACGCCGACCAGGTCCGGGCCCAGGTCGCGAAGTACGGCCCGGTCACGGAGATGAAGATCTCCGACCCGGGATTCTTCCCGACGCGTTGATCGGGCAGGCGAGTCGCCGGTCCGCGCGCGGGACGACCCGTGCGTCGCCACGTCCGCGCGCGGGGACGGGACGCTCCCGTCGCTGCGCGCCGGCGTGAAGGGTCGCCGCTGCGAGCGGGTTCGGACCTCGCGTGTGTCCGCGTTACACCCTGTGTGCCGTCGCCGCCAGCATCCGCGTTCCCACGACGCGCCGTGGAGCGCCCCGCCGGTGCTCGCGCCGGGGCATCCCGTCCCCGCGCGATGCGGCCGCGGTCCCTCTGGTGATTTGACCGAGAGCGTTGCAGCCGACGCGCTCCGGCGCGCGGCTGAACGCCCGGCGTCGTTGCGCGCCACCTCTCAGGTCCTCATCACTCACGATCCCGCTCGCGACCGGCCCCGCGCCGGTCACGCGCCCGCCGAACCGGGGCGGCGCCGCAGCCCCGTCGGTGCGGTACACGGCACATCCGAGGTCTCGGTCCGACGGCAGCGTCGGAAGCGTGCCCTTCGGAGCGCGCTGCGCGCGACGGGGAGGGAGATGCGGGCGTCGGACCAGGACCCGCGCGTCTGACCGCCGGCGCACCGTCAGCGCGCAGTGTTCGGCTTGAGGCCGGTCGCGATCGGGATCTGCCACACGGCGTAGCCGCGCGGGTTGCGGATGCAGGCGATCATGTCGTCGAAGTAGGCGCGGACCTCGTCGAGGTTGAGCCGCGAGCGCTCGGCGAGCGTGATCGAGTAGCCGTCGCGCCAGGCCTCGACGATCTGCACGCACACGTCGCGGTTGACCCGCAGCGTGTCGACGTGGACGTACTCCACCGAGATCTGCTGGAAGCCGCGGTCGGCGAGCAGCGTGTAGGCGCGCCGCCCGATGCGCAGGTCGGTGTTGGTGGCCGGTCCGAACACGCTCGTCACCTCGCGCCAGAACACGTCGATGTCGAGCGTGGTGGGCGCGAAGTGGAACATCCCGTAGTCCTCGGTCAAGAGGTGGATGCGGCCGCCGGGCTTGGTGACGCGGCCGAGCTCGTCGAGGATCCGCTCGGGGTAGGGCATCGCCTGCAGCAGGTGGCGGCACACCACCAGGTCGTAGCTCGCGTCGGGGTAGGGCAACTGGTAGGGATCGACCTGCTCGAACCGGAGCCGCTCGCCGAGGTGGGCATGGCGGCGACGCGCGAACTCGACGTGCGAGGCGTAGGGATCGACGCCCAGCACCGTCGCGCTCGGGAACTTGTCGGCCAGCCGGACCGGGACCTCGCCGGTGCCGCAGCCGACGTCGAGGACCTGGGCGCCGATCGGCAGCTTGTAGCGCTCGACCAGCAACTCCTCCTGCGACCAGATCGCCAAAGCCTGGGCGGCGAGGTTGCGGACGATCGCCTCGTCGGCGACCGGATGCTGGTGCTCGGCTTCGCTGGTCATCGCGTGCTCCTCACGCCCCATCATCCCACGAGCGGCCGGTGCCGCATTCCCCGCCGCCCCCCATCCGTGGCACAGTGCCGACCGCTCCGCAGCGTCGAAGGGACCCGCCGATGATCCAAGGCACCAGCACCATCGTCGGCGTGTTCGCGGCCTACATGCTGGTGTGCCTCGCGCTCGGCTTCATCGCCTGGCGCCGCACCACCAACCTCAAGGATTTCATCCTCGGCGGCCGCTCGCTGGGCGCCTGGGTCACCGCGCTTTCGGCGCAGGCCACCGACATGTCGGGTTGGCTGCTGATGGGCCTGCCGGGGTTCGCCTACCTCGCCGGCTACGAGTCGGTGTGGCTGGTCGGCGGCCTGATCGTCGGCACCTGGCTCAACTGGCGCTTCGTCGCCCGACCGCTGCGCGAGCGCACCGAAGCGCTGGGCGACGCGTTGACGCTCCCCACATACTTCGAGCGCGCCTTCGACGACACCGTCGGCGTGCTGCGGCCGCTGACCGCGTTCTTCATCCTGGTGTTCTTCGTGCTCTACGCCAGCAGCCAGTTCGTCGCCGCCGGCCGGCTGTTCGAGTCGCTGTTCGCGCTGCCCTACGCCTGGGCGGTGTTCTGGGGCACGATCGTGATGCTCGCCTACACCTTCCTCGGCGGCTTCCTCGCGGTCTCCTGGTCCGACGTGCTGCAGGGCTCGCTGATGTTCTTCGCGCTGCTGGCGGTGGCGCTGACCGGGCTCGACGTCGCGGGTGGCCTGGACGGCATGCACGCCACGATGAACGCGGTCAACGCCGAGCTGCTCGACCCGTTCACCACCGCCTCGGGCGAAGCGCTGGGCTGGATCGGCATCGCCTCGTCGCTGGCCTGGGGCCTCGGCTACTTCGGCCAGCCGCACATCCTGGCGCGCTTCATGGCGATCCGGGATCCCGCGCAGATGGCGGTGGCGCGGCGCGTGGCGATGACCTGGCAGGTCACGGTGCTGGTCGCGGCGCTGCTGGTCGGGTTCACGGCGCTCGCGACCAACCCCGAGCGGCTCGTGGGCGCGGACGCCGAGAAGGTGTTCATCTACCAGAGCGTCGCGTTCTTCCCGCCCTGGATCGCCGGCATCTGCATGGCCGGCATCCTGGCCGCGATCATGAGCACCGCCTCGGCGCAGCTGCTGCTGTCGTCGGCGGCGTTCGCCGAGGACTTCTACCGTGGGCTGCTCCTCAAGTCGTTGAAGAGGGAGGCGGGCCCCGCCGAGCTGCTGTGGGTCGGGCGCCTAGCGGTGCTGAGCGTCGCGGCGCTGGCGTTCCTGATCGCGCTCGACCCGTCGAGCACGGTGTTGGCGCGGGTCGGCGATGCTTGGGCGGGCTTCGGCGCGACCTTCGGCCCGGCGATCGTGCTCTCGCTCTACTGGCGGGGCATGAACCGGGCCGGCGCCTACGCCGGGATCATCGCTGGTGGCGTGACGGTGGTCGGCTGGATGTCGCTCGCCCATCTCGGCGGGATCTTCGCGCTCTACTCGATGGTGCCAGGCTTCCTGGCCTCGGCGCTGGCGATCGTCGCCGTCAGCCGCCTGACCGCGGGCCGCTGAGCGATGGAGCTGCTCGACTGGGTCCTGCACGTCGACGCGCATCTGCGCGAGTTCATCCTCGCCCACGGCCCGCTCATCTACCTGCTGCTGTTCGCTATCGTGTTCAGCGAGACCGGCTTCGTGGTCACGCCCTTCCTGCCCGGCGACTCGCTGCTGTTCGCGGTCGGCGCGCTGGCGGCCGACCACCTGCTCGACGTCAACCTCGCGGCGCTCACCATCTTCGCTGCCGCGGTGCTCGGCAACACCGTCAACTACTGGATCGGCCGCTGGGTCGGCCCCAAGGTGTTCCACTACGAGGATGGCCGTTGGTTCAAGCGCGCCCACCTGCTCCGGGCCCATGCGTTCTTCGAGAAGCACGGCGGCAAGGCCGTGGTGTTCAGCCGCTTCATCCCGATCGTGCGGACCTTCGTGCCGTTCGTGGCCGGGGTCGGCACCATGGATGCCGGGCGCTACGCGTTCTACAACGTGGCCGGCGCGGTGGCCTGGATCGCGTCGTTCGTCGGCGCCGGGTTCCTGCTCGGCAACGTCCCGGTGGTCAAGCACAACCTCGAGTTCCTGGTCATCCTCATCATCGTGGTCTCGGTGGCGCCGGTGCTGTGGGGCGCGTGGCAGGCGCGGCGCGGCGGCTGAGTTGCGCGCGGCCGCCGAGCGCGGCAGCATCCGGGCGGGGGGATCGGTCCAGAGCAGGGGGTTAGAGATGGACAAGCGGGTTCGGGCCTTGGGCGCGGTGGCGCTGTTCGGCGTCCTGGCGGCGGGCGGCAACGAGGCCGAGGTCTACGCGGGGCGCGAGCTGGGCGCCGACGAAGGGCTGGTCGTGATCCGCATCGAGCGGGTGTCGTCGGAGAGCGCCTCCGACTCGGCGTCCACCAACCCGATCGCCCAGGTCCTGACCGCGGTGCTGCGCGAGGTCGATGGCAAGCGTCGGGCCACGCTCCCCGACAGCGACAAGGCCGTCGCGATCGTGCTGCCCGCCGGTCGCTGGTACGTCGACGAGCTGCGCACGCTGCGCGAGCGCAACCTGCCGCGCGTGATGCAGAAGTTCCAGAACTTCGAGGTCCAGGCCGGCAAGATCAACTACGCCGGCGTGTACAAGGTGCGGTTCCTGATCGGCACCGGTGGCAGCATGAGCGCCCAGACCGCGATCGAGTACGACCCGCCTCTGATCGAAGAAGCGACGCGCGCCTTCCCCGACGCCTTCACCAAGTGGCCGCTGGTGTACTGCCCGCTGTCGCGGACCTGCAAGCCGCCCGCCGAGTTCCGTCACTAGGCGCGTCGCTCCGCCCTTCCATCGAGCCCTTCCATCGAGCGCTTCCCGAGCGCTACCGCTGAGGACCGTTGGGTTCTTGATCGGTCGGTGCGTGGTGAGCGCCACCACCCTGTCTCCGGCGTCGGACCTCGCGCGCCCGGCGGGCGCGTCCTGCAGGTCGACGGTTCGAGAACCGTGGTGTTCTTTGTTGGCGGTGCGGGATGGCGGCGCGGGCAGGCAGTGGCCCGACGCGTCACTCCGCCGGCGCGCGAAGCGCGCGCTTCCCTGCGCCCCGCGTCCGACGCGGGGCCGGCCTCATTCGCCATCCATGGCTCAGTCGGCCTGCCCGGGCCGTCCCTGGCCCGGGCACTCCGCGTCGTCCGCGGTGCTCGGCGGCTCCGGATGACGCGCCGGGCCACTGCCTGCCCGCGCCGCACCGGCGTTGGTGGTGGGGGTGGAGTGCCCCCCGTTTTTCGGACGGCCGTTAGGCTCAGATAATGCCTGACGGAGGGGTCCATGAAGAAGCGGTTTTCGGATGAACAGATCGTGCGGATCGTCGGTGAGTCGCGTGTGAGCGGC
>Ga0247727_10008316_pt1 | contig 19305 bp, 14 predicted proteins | sample WisWelCaveWW1625_FD_202498 | JGI IMG/M metagenome (GOLD analysis project Ga0247727, IMG submission 202498) | Biofilm microbial communities from Wishing Well Cave, Virginia, United States - WW16-25 | ecosystem: Environmental > Aquatic > Deep subsurface > Groundwater > Cave microbial mat | place... | reverse complement strand
CCGTCCGTACCGCCATCGACGATGCTCTGCGTGATGTTGACGACGTCGATGCCGAGGGTGAGGCCTCTCTCGGCAAGCCAACGCCGCGAGCCGAGCCAATCACCCGTCAGCGGCGGCCGGCCCCAACGCGGGCCCGCGAGCGGGCCGCTGCCGAGCTCGGCGCTCGGGTCAGGAGCTGGCGTGGCAGCCGGCGTGGCAGTCGGCGCAGTGCTGTCGCTGACCTCTTCTCCACGCGACGGAACGGCTGTAAGCGCGACGACGAGACACGCGAGCAGAATCCGGAGCGAGCAGAGTTTCCCGTGCATGCAATCTCCCGTGCGCTTTACGATCTCGGCGAGACTTACCCGGCTGCCTGCCGGTTGTCCACCACCGCGTTGCGTCGTCTACTCGAACGGCGCGAACACGCGCGACCAATCACCGCGCATGCTGACGACCGCCCAGCCACGCGCGGGTGCCTCGTCGAGGCCGCGCGCGAGCCGTCCGACATGTGAGTCCCTGTCGTACGCGTACTCACGCTTTGCGTCGTCGTGATGGACGATCAAGCCGAGGCGCGCCCCGGAACCGGTCGTCGTCCACTCGAGCATCTCGAAGTCGCCGTCGGAGTTTCCGAAAGCGAAAATCGGACGTCGCCCGATCTGGTAGTGGATGCCTAGCGGCTTGCCGGCCTTGTCGTCGATGAAGTTGATCTCAGGTAGACGCTGAAGCGCCGGCTTCTTTGCATCCGACTCGTACTTGACCTTGATGCTGCTGCCGACGACTTGCTCGGGCGGCACGCCGTAGACGTTCTCGGCAAACGCCCTCAGGAACTCGACGCCGCCCCCCGAGACGATGAAGGTCTTGAAGCCGTTTGCGCGCAGATACGCGAGCAGCTCGAGCATCGGCTGGTATACCAGCGAGGTATAGGGACGGCCGAGCGTCGGATGCCGAGCTTCCGTCAGCCAAGCCTGTACGATCGCCTCGAACTCGTCGGTCGTCATTCCGGCGTGCGTCGCCATGACGATCTCCACGATCGCTTTCTCGCCGCCCGCAAGCGCGGCTTTCACATCGCCCTTCAGCAGCGAGGCAAACGGCTCGGTGGTCTTCCACTCGGGATGCTTCGGCGCGAGCGCCTTTACGCGATCGAGCGCGAAGGCTAGCTGGAAGTACATCGGTTGCTCGGCCCAAAGCGTGCCGTCGTTGTCGAAGACGGCGATGCGCTCGGCGAGCGGCACGAAGCTCTTGCCGCGTCCGTCCGTCACTGCGCCCACGAACTCCAGGATCCGTGCTTTCGCCGCACCGTCATTCCAGGAGGGCAACGCGTCGGCCGCCTGCGCGGCTGCCAAGCTGTGCGGTGCGAGCGACAGCAGCATCGACAGTAGGCCGACACGTAACGCGAGGAGGGGAATACGAACCGCAACGAGCATGCGAGACTCCTCGGACCTTCCGATCGCCTTGCCGATCGCCTTGCCGATCACTTAGCCGATCACCACGCGCGCGGGTGACTACTGCTTCGAGCCGCTCATCACCGTTTCCATCACCCGGTCGAGGTTGAAGCTGCCGGGCTTCTGGCGCGGCGGGAATTCCTTGAAGCTCTGCAGCCAGCGCCCGACGTATGCGCCCGCCGGCGCGATCAGGAACATTCGATCCATGTACCAGCGCTGGTAGCCCATGGCGTTCTCTTCCTCCGCGCGCTCGAAAGGATCCATGCGCAGGTTGTAGAGCGCTGGGGCGCGCAGCGGCGTAAAGGGCTCCTGCCAAACTTTGAGACCCAGGGCGTCTTGTCTGAGGAACGTGATCTTCCAGTTGTCGTAGCGCAGCGCCGCAACGCTGCCGTCGTCGGTCCAGTAGATGAACTCTCTCCGCGGCCAGGCGGTCTCACCCCTCAGGGCCGGGCCGAGGTCGTAGCCGTCTAGGTGAACCTTGTAGGTGGTGCCGCCGATCTTCCGACCTTTCTTCAGATCGTCCGTCGCCGTCTTGTCGCCCGCCGCGGCGACGAGCGTGGTCAGCATGTCCTCGTGCGCGCCGATGTCGTTGATCACGGTGCCGGGCTTGATGACGCCGGGCCACTTGATGAGCGTGGGCACGCGGTACCCGCCTTCCCACTGCGTGTTCTTCTCGCCACGGAACATCGTCGTCCCGCCGTCGGGCCAGCTGAACGTCTCGGCGCCGTTGTCCGTCGAGTACATGACGATGGTGTTCTCGTCGAGGCCCAGTTCCTTTAGCTTGGCGAGCACCTGCCCGACGTGACCGTCGTGCTCGGCCATGCCGTCGGCGTAGATGCCGAGCCCGGTCTTGCCCTCCGACTCCGCCTTCAAATGCGTGAAGACGTGCATCCGGGTGGAGTTCCACCAGAGGAAGAACGGCTTCTCCGCCTTCTTGGCGCGATCCATGAAGTCGAGAGCTTTGGCCGTGACTTCCTCGTCGATCGTCTCCATGCGCTTGCGGGTCAAGGGGCCCGTGTCGGTGATGCGGCCGTCGGCGAAGCTGTGAATGACGCCGCGCGGGCCGAACCGCTTCTTGAAATCCGGACTCTTCGGGTAGTCGGAATTCTCGGGCTCCTCCTCGGCGTTCAGGTGATAGAGATTGCCGAAGAACTCGTCGAAACCGTGCGCCGTCGGCAGCATCTCGTCCCTGTCGCCGAGGTGATTCTTGCCGAACTGCCCGGTCATGTATCCCTGCGCGCGGAGCAGCGTGGCGATGGTCGGGTCTTCCTTCTTCATGCCCTCGGGCGCACCCGGTAGGCCGACCTTCGTAAGGCCGGTGCGAATCGGCGACTGCCCCGTGATGAAGGCCGCGCGTCCTGCCGTGCAGCTCTGCTGGCCGTACCAGTCGGTGAACATCGCACCTTCGTTCGCGATGCTGTCGATGCTCGGCGTCCGGTATCCCATCATGCCGTTGTTGTAGGCGCTGACGTTGAACTGGCCGATGTCGTCGCCCCAGATGACGAGAATGTTGGGCTTGTCGCTCGCAGCGGACGCGAGGCTCGTGACGAACACGACGGCTACAACCGCGACCAGCGCGGTGATGAACAGTTTTCGCTGCATGAGCACTCCCCCTGAGCGCGATGCGGTCCCTTTCTAGCCGCGCCTCGGAGGCTGCTGAGTAACATATCCCCTGGTATGCGTCTAGTACATTGATATACAATTATCGATGAGCAATAGGCATCACATCCATGCAGACTCGAACGCTGACACCCATCGACCTGCGCTCGCTCCGCTACCTCATCGCGATCGTCGAGTGGGGAACCTTCGCGCGCGCGGCCGAGAAGCTCGGTGTCACGCAGCCCGCGCTGTCACGTAGCATGCAAGCCCTCGAGCAGGTGCTCGGCGTAAAGCTGCTCGACCGTGGAAAGTCAGGCGCCACACCGACTGTCTTCGGACGCGTACTGATCGAGCGCGGGCGTGAATTGATCTCGGATGCCGATGCGATCACGCGAGAGGTCGCGTTGCTCGGCGGTAGCGAGACCGGGGAGATCGCCGTCGGCGCCGGCGCGTATCCCGCAGAGATCTGCGTCGGTGTCGCCGCCGGACGACTGCTTGCTCGGCGGCCGGGCCTCAACCTCAGAGTCTCGGTAGGCGACTGGCCGGATCTCACCGCGAGCGTGCTCTCCGAAGAGCTCGATCTAGCGATCTGCGACGTCGCAGGTGCGGAATCGAACCCGCGCCTTCGCGTCGAGCGGTTGCCGCAGCATCAGGGACTGGTGTTCTGTCGAACGGGTCACCCCCTGGCTACACGAAAGTCACTGACGCTCGACGATGTTCGCGCGTTTCCGATGGCGCTCAGCGCGCTGCCGGATCGAGTCGCGCCATTGCTGCACCACGGAGGAGCGCTCGGCCCCAACGCTACGGCACCGGCAGTCCACGTCGATACGTTTCAGCTCGCGCGCGACATCGTGCTCCAAAGCAACACCCTCGGTGCTGCGGTCGACGCGCAAATAGCCGACGAGGTGCGGGATGGGCGAGCCGTGATCTTGCCGATCGAGCTTCCATGGCTCGTCACCAACTACGGATTCATTCATCGCGCCGGTCGCACGCTGGCGCCGAGCCTCGAGATGTTCATGGCTGAAGTTCGCGCCGTGGAGAATGAGCTCGTGACGAAGCCGTCACCTGCCGCTGCGAAGTCGAAGGACAAGGCCGCCAAACCCAAACGCTAGAAGATCGCTCAGCGCTTGTAGTGCTTCATGGCGCGAGCGACTTCTTTCTTGCCTTCGCGCTCGCGAATCGTTGCGCGCTTGTCGTGGGCTTTCTTGCCTTTGGCGAGCGCCACCTCGGCTTTGATGCGGCCGTCCTTGTTGAAGTAGAGCTTGGTCGCGATGAGGGTGTAGCCGGCCTCGCGGATCTTGCCGCCTAGCCGATCGAGCTCGCGGCGATTCAGTAGCAGCTTCCGCTCGCGGCGCGCCTCGTGGGCGTAGGGACCCGCGTTCTCGTAGGGGCCGATGTGCAAGCCTACGAGGTAAGCGTCGCCGTCGCGTATTCTCACATACGAGTCGGTGAGATTGGCGCGACCGGCGCGGATCGCCTTCACCTCCGACCCCGAGAGCATGACGCCCGCTTCGAGCGTCTCCTCGATGAAGTAGAGGAACTTCGCGCGACGGTTGGCGACCGTCGGGGCTTGGTTCTCGGCTTTCAACCCCAGACTTTCTTGAGGTGGGCCTGGCCGCCTTCTTCGTGGGTGCGGCCGAGGTCGACAGCGCGGTTCCGGCCGTCGACGAAGACGATTTTCGGCTTCCACGCGACGGCTTCTTCGTCCGACATCCAGCCGAAGGCCGCGATGATGACGAGGTCGCCTCGCGACGCTTTGTGAGCGGCCGCGCCGTTGATGCACACCACACCCGACTCGGGCTCGCCGCGCAGCGCATACGTCTCGAAGCGCTCACCGTTGGTGACGTTCCAAATCGCGACGGCCTCGTGCTCGATGAGACCCGCGCCCTCCATGAGCGTGCTGTCGATCGTTACGCTGCCTTCGTAGTCGAGGTCGGCGCCGGTGACGGTGGCGCGATGGATCTTGCCTCTCAGCATCTTACGCATGGTGAGCATCCTCTCTTCGCATCCGAATGTCCGCCCCGCTCGAAGCATCGAGCGCTCGGGGTCGGGCTAGGGAAACGTTGTCGATCAGACGGACTCCGCCCAGGAACGCCGCTACCGCCACCACCGAGCCGTCGTTCGCCGTCTCGACGGGCTTGAGCGCCTCGCCGTCGACGAGCTCCAAATAGTCGATTCGAAACGCGCCGGTCTCTTCGATCACCGCGCGAGCCCTGGCAAGAACCGCGCTGCTCTGCTTCTCGCCGCCGTGGTACGCATCCACAGCTACCGAAAGCGCGCGGTGGATGGTCGGGGCGAGCGCACGCTCTTTCTCACCTAGCCGTGCGTTGCGCGAGCTCAGCGCGAGGCCGTCACTCTCACGCAGCGTTGGTACGCCGACGATCTTCACCGGCATGTGAAGGTCCCGCGCCATGCGGCGCACGATCTGCAGCTGCTGCCAGTCTTTCTCGCCGAACACCGCAACGTCGGGCATCACCATGTTGAAGAGCGCTGCGACGATGGTCGTCACGCCGTCGAAGTGACCCGGTCGCGTCGGTCCGCAGAGATGATCGCCGAGCGCCGCCACGTGCACATGAGTCGCGGCACCGGTCGCGTAGACCTCGCTGGCCTCGGGCGAGAACAGCACGTCCACACCGGCGTGCTCCAGCACGGCGCTGTCGGCGATGAGATCCCGCGGATACTTCTCGAAATCGTCGCGGTTGTTGAACTGGGTCGGGTTGACGAAGATCGACACGACCACGGTGTCGCATTCCGTCCGCGCGCGACGAACGAGCTCGAGATGCCCGTCGTGGAGATAGCCCATCGTCGGCACGAAGCCGACCGTGAGTCCGCCCGCGTGCAGCTGGCGCGAAAACTCCTGCATCTTCGAGATGCTGGTGATCGTTTTCATGACGGGCGGACGAGCAGCACAGCCATTCGCGTGAGCATTCGACGTGCAGCGGCGAGCGTCGTCCTCGCCGTCATCAAATGCGTCAGCGCGTTGACCTTCGATTTCGGGTTCTCTTCCATCGACTCAGCTCGCGAGCTTGCGGCTCGATCGGCGCGTGGGCGGCACGGTGCCGAAGCTATGCGCCTCGGTCGGAAACGCGCCGCTTCGAACTTCTTCGACGTAGGTCTCGAAAGTCTTCGTCGCGAGCGTGCCGATCTCGGCGTAGCGCTTGACGAACTTCGGCACGATGCGGTCTTCGAGACCGAGCACGTCGTGCATGACGAGCACTTGTCCGTCGCAGGCCGGCCCGGCGCCGATCCCGATGGTCGGCACGTCCACTTCCCGCGTGATCTCGGCGGCAAGCTCGGCCGGCACGCCCTCGATCACGATCGCGAACGCGCCCGCTTCTTCGAGCGCCACCGCGTCGCGAACCAGTCGCTCGCGCGCACCGGGCGCATTGCCTTTTTCGCGACCCTGCACCTTGTGCCCGCCCATCCGGTGCACGGACTGGGGAGTGAGACCGATGTGACCCATCACCGGAATATCGATCTGTGAGAGTCGCGCGACGGTCTCGGCCACGTGGATGCCGCCTTCGAGCTTCACGCACTCGGCGCCGCCTTCTTTGATCAAGCGACCGGCGTTACGGACGGCATCGGCTACCGACACTTGGTAGGAGAGAAACGGCATGTCGGCGACCAAGAGCGCGCGCTTGCGACCGCGAGCGACCATGCGCGTGTGGTAGATCATCTCGTCCATGGTGACGCCGAGCGTGTTCTCGTTGCCCTGCACCACCATGCCGAGCGAGTCACCGACGAGCAGCATGTCGGCGCCCGCACGATCCGCGAGTCTCGCGAACGTGTAGTCGTACGCCGTCAGCATCGAAAGCTTGCGCTCGCCTTTGGAGGCGAGCACGCCCGGGACCGTTACCTTGGCTTCTTCGAAACGAGTCGCCATGAACAAACCTCCCGGACCTCGCGGAAGGTTCGCGACTCGTCTGCAACGCGCGGCCAACTTCTACGTGCTGCCGCACGGCCGATGAGCTCAAACTTCCCGTCTCGGTCCACTCGGCTCGATGTGCTCGCCCATCTCCGGGCTTGGAAGCTTACCGGCCGTCAGTTGGATCCAAGCGGTACGTAGTGCTGAACGCCCTGCCGTATCGAGCCAATCTCCCGGACCAGGTCGGCTAGGTCGCCGCCATTCTCGACGAAGTCGATGTCCGAGCTATTGACTACGAGCAGCGGCGTCTCGCTATACGCGTGGAAAAAGCGTCGGTACGCTTCTGCCACCCGCTCCATGTAGTCCCGGCCGATCCACTTCTCGTACGGCCGGCTCCTCTTCTTCAGTCTCCTGACCAGCACCTCTGTCTTCGCATCCAAGAAGACCACCAGGTCCGGCCGCCGGATTCTTGCGTCGAGGAGGGCGTAGATGCGCTCGTAGAGCGCAACCTCGTCTCTCGACAGCACCAGCTCCGCGAAGATCCGGTCCTTCGCGAAGAGGTAGTCGGACACCGTCGCGCGCTGGAAGAGATCCATTTGGTGGAGCTCATCCTGCTGACGGTAGCGTTCCATGAGGAAGGAGACCTGCGCCGTAAAGGCGTAGCGCTCCGGGTCCTCGTAGAACTTCGGTAGAAAGGGATTGTCTTCGACCGGCTCTTTTACGAGCCGGGCGCCGTACGATTCGGCTAAGGCTGCCGCGAGCGCCGATTTCCCGACTCCTATCGGGCCTTCGACCGCAATGTAGCGCCCCTCCCGAAGCGTACCCGTCCCCTCCTCCACCGACGTCACGCCGAGAGTTAACACGCGAAACGGAGCCAGTCCAGACGAATGCTTGGCACCCCACCGCCGGGGCTTGCGCCCCCCTGAAGCGTGGGTCGAAGCCTACGCCGTGCTATCCTTTGGCAATGATTCGGAACGGAGCGGATCGCGATCCGCGAGCGGCGGCGGGCCAGCTCCTGATCGTGGGCGTGCCGGCCAACGAGCAAGGCAAGGAATCAAAAACCCTCGACTTTCTCCATGAAATCAATCCATGGGGTGTAATTTTCTTTGCCAGAAACGCCTCCTCGCCGGAGGCTTTTCTGGCGCTCACCGCCGCTATCTCCGAACGTTTTCCCGATCTCGTGCTCTCGATCGACCATGAGGGGGGGCGCGTCAACCGGCTCCCGCCACCGTTTACGAAGCTGCCACCCATCCTCACTTGTGCGCGGGCGGGGGATCCGGGGCTTTTGAGGCGAGTCGCTCAGGCTCAGGGTCGGGAGCTGCGCGCGGCGCGGATCGATCTGAGCTACGCGCCCGTGCTCGACGTTCACAGCAACCCGGCCAACCCCATCATCGGAGACCGTGCTTTCGGCTGCACGCCGGAAGAGGTCACACACAACGCCCTCCCTTACGCGCAAGGCTTGGCCGAGGTCGGCATCATCGCTTGCGGGAAACACTTCCCGGGCCACGGCGACACGAGCCAAGACTCGCACGTAGATCTGCCGCGTGTGGATCACACGGTGGAGCGTCTTCGTTCAGTCGAGATGGCACCGTTTGCGGCGGCGATTCGCCAGGGCATCCCGATGATCATGACCGCGCACGTGCTCTACCCCGCTCTCGATCCCGAGCTTCCGGCAAGCCTAAGTCGCGTTGTCGTCGGCGACTGGCTCCGTGATGCGCTCGGCTACCGCGGCGTCGTCGTCACGGACGACTTGGAGATGTGTGCCGTCGCCGATCGCTTCGGCACCGGCGAAGCCGCCGTTCGTGCGGTTCGCGCCGGCAGCGACGTGCTGCTGGTCTGCAACACGCCGGACCGCGCGCGCGAAGCTCGCGATGCACTGGCTCACGCGATCGCGGGCGGACAAATCGGTGCAGCTGCGCTCGCCGATGCGGCGTCCCGGAGGCTCAAGCTCGCGCGCCGCGTTGCGAAGCTCCGCGCGCATCGCTTCGAGCTCGATGCCATCGGCTGCGAGGAACATCGCAGACTTGCGTCCCACCTCGCGCTGAACCTATAAGGACGCGAGCGCGCGCCACCACGACGAAATGAAGAGCTGGATTCCCTACTTCAAGCTGGCCGACGATCCCTTCGGAGACGATCCGACGACTTGGCGCTACTACTATGGCGCCTGCTACGGCATCGCATCGCTCCGTCTGGAGCGGGCTTTCGAGCAACCCCGCGGCTACGTGCTCATCACCGGTGCCGCCGGTACGGGTAAGAGCACGCTCGTTCGCTCCGTGCTCGCTCGCGTTTCCACGTACGCCGTCGCTACCGTCTCGGCCGCGCACCGCGCTCCGGCCGCTATCATCGAAGCGTTGCTCCGAGGCCGCGGTCCGATCGACGGCCCGTTCTCGGACACGCGAAAGCGCGCCGCGCTTCTCGACCTGCTCGAGCACGCACGCGTCCAAAAGAAGCCGATCGTCCTCGTGATCGAAGATGCGCATCTCGCCCGCGCCGGCCAGCTCCGCGACCTCTTCACCGCCATCGACATCGCGCCCGACGCGCAACGCCTCTTGCAAGTCGTTCTCGTCGGCCGCCCGCGGCTCGTCGAGACGCTGAAATCGCCTTCGCTCGAAGAGCCGTGGAAACGCATCGCGACGCGCGTGCAGATGACTCCGCTCAATTCGCACGAAGTCGCCGACTATCTTCAAGATCGATTGGAGGCGGCGGGAGTCGAGCACATCGAGAGTATTCTGCCGCCGATGACACTCCGAGCGATCGCACAATCGAGTCGCGGCGTGATTGCGCTCTGCGACGCGATCACACGACGCTCCCTCGAGCGCGCAGCCGCGACAGACTGCCCTCACGTGACGACGGAGATCGTCGAAGAGGTGGCCAGCATCTACGTCGGCCCGACCGCCGACGTTCGAACCGCCGCGGCGACGGTGCTCCGCCGCTTGCCGAGCGCTCTCGTCTCCGGTCCTGCAGTTGCGGTGGTCGTGCTCGCGCTGACGGTAGCCGCCATTCAAGTCAGTCTCGTGCACGGACCGCGCGGAACGATCGAGGCAGGCCTCGCCGCGCTCGCCGGAATCACGACGACGCCAAACGTTACCGTGCCGGACGTTTCCGACGCCACTCTCGCTCAGCGGCGCAAACAGAACATGCGCGACACCTTCCTCGCCGGCACGCCGTACGAGACCGAAATTCCACCGCCTCCGCGCCCCGGCACGATCATGCCCTCGCCTTCGACCGGCACGACAGGTCGATCGGTGCCGCCGGGCGTGGCGATTCCGATCGCTCCGCCGCCTCGCCACGAAGATGCATTTCCCGTGACCATCCCGGGTGGCTCTGCACCGTCGTCCTCGACACCGAAGCCGCCGACCTCCGGAGTCAGCTCGAGCGGCCCGCCGCCGGCACCGAGCGTTGCGCCGTCAGCCGCAGCGGTCGGAAAGGGCGGCGTGTCGTTGCAGGTGGGCGCGTTTCGCGAGCTCAAGAGTGCGCACGAGCTTCGTAACCGCCTGCAAGACAAGTTCGCCGACGTGCACATCAGCACGACGGACTCCGGCGGCGAGCCATTGTACCGCGTTCGCGTCGGTCGCTTCGCGAACGACGACGAGGCCAATCCCACGAAAGACACGCTCCAATCCGCCGGCTTCGCTTCCTTCCGCGTCGTCGCTACCGACTGACGCGCGTCTCACCGAGCTGGCGAGCGTTCACTCTTCCCGTTGCGTCGCACGACGACGGGGTGGGTGGGATCCCCGTGCTCAAACAGTCTTCGCTCGCTACGCTCGCTACGAAACTGCGCGCGGGAATCCCACCCACCCCGTCGTCGTGCACCACCGGCTCTGACCAAGACTCGCTAGATCGAAGAGCAGCTCCGCATTCTTGCGGACGCTGCGTATGTCGTCTCAGTTGGTGACATTTGAGGAACGCGTCGTTTCGACTGGCGCTTCCGAATTGAGATGTGCGCAGTGACGAGGCGCGTCGAGTTCGGCGCGGGGGGTTGTGTGGGTTCGAATGCGAGTCGTGCGCCTGGCCGCGGCGTCTGGATGTTCGTGCCTCGCCAGCTCGGCGCTCACTGAGCGGGCGGACCCACACGGCCCCCCGGGCCGGACACGCTGAGAGCTTTTTTCTCCGCAACGGTCAGGACCGACGCGTGCCGCGGGATTTGGCGACTAGTTTGGGAAGCTCACGCTTAAGATTGCCGCGGGCGATGCCGTGCTCGGTGATGATGGCGGTCACGAGGTCGGCGGGGGTGACGTCGAAGGCGGGGTTGAAGACGGAGACGCCGAGGGCGGCGATGCGGCGGCCGGCGATGTGGGTGACTTCGCGGGCGTCGCGCTCTTCGATGGGAATGTGACTGCCGTCGGGGCAGCCGAGATCGATCGAAGAAGTCGGCGCGGCGACGTAGAAGGGAATGCCGTGACGCTGCGCGAGCACGGCGATGGGATAAGTCCCGATTTTGTTCGCGACGTCGCCGTTGGCGGCCGTGCGGTCGGTGCCGACCACGACGCAAGCGACGCGGCCGCTTTGGAACAAGCGGCCGACCATCGAATCGGTGAGCAACGTCACAGGAATAGCGAGCTGTCTCAGCTCCCAGGCCGTGAGCCGCGCGCCTTGGAGGTAGGGGCGAGTCTCGGTCGCGAACACTTCGATCTCGCGGCCGCTTTCGTGGGCTGCGCGGATCACTCCCAACGCCGTGCCGTAGCCGGCGGTCGCGAGCGCACCGGCGTTGCAGTGCGTGAGCACGCCGCCGTGGCGCGGGAGCAGGCGAGCGCCGTGACGGCCGAGGCTTCGATTGATCTCGACGTCGGCGGCGAGCATCGAAGCCGCTTCTCGCTCGAGGAGGCGGGCGGCGTCGCGTGGCGCTGCGTCGAGCGGGAGCGTCGCGAGCGTGCGGCGCATGTGATCGACGGCCCAGGCGAGATTCACCGCGGTCGGACGTGAGGCAACGAGCAAGGCGGCTGCGCGCTCGAAGTCCTCATGCACTCTCCCGGCGCGGAACTTTCGCGCGGCGAGCGCGAGCCCGTAGGCTGCGGTTACGCCGATGGCCGGCGCGCCGCGCACCACCATGCTGCGAATGGCGCGAGCCGTGTCGGCAGCGCCGCTCAGACGGACGTAACGCTCGACTTGCGGAAGCTTTCGCTGGTCTAGGAGCAAGAGCTTGCCGCCCTCGAACCGTACCGGCCTCACTTCTTTTGCGCGCTCAGGCACGCGCTTCGCTCGACCGGAACGCTTAGGCGGCAACGGCTTCCTCCGCGGTGTAGCGGGCGCGAAATCCGAGAACTTGCTCCGCGCGACGACCGTCGGCTACGCATCGCCACCTGAGCGCTTCCGCACCGAGAGCAGTCGGCGCGAGACGGCGGGCGAGCGGCAGCGGCATGGGCAACGCGACGCGGCCCCCGAGCGCGGCAAGTCGCGAAAGTGCGACGACTCCGCGACCGACGACGTTCAGCGTGCCGTCGACGTCTTCGACCGCGCCGCGCGCGAGCGCTTCGACGAGGTCTGTGTAGTGGAGAAGCTGGATCGGCGGATCGAAGCCGATGGCGCGCACGGGGAGCGGCGCGTCCAGGAAATCCGTGATCTCGCTTCGCAGCGGCCCGCCGACGACGGCCGCAGCGCGAAGGCAGAGCACGCGCCAGCCGCGCTCGCCGGTAAGCTGCCCGTAGATGGCTTCGCGCTCGCGAAGCTCTTCGACCCAGCGCCCATGCTCGTCCGCTGCGACCGCGTCGACATCGTCGCCTTCGGCGCGAAGCACCGGCGACGCAGACGACACTCCGTAGATCGCCGTCGACGAAAGCACGACCAGGCGACAGGACTTTCCGCCGCGACTAGTCCAGAGACGGAGCCCTGCGACGACGGCCTCGGCGGCAGCGGCGTCGTAACGGCCGACGCGAGCCGGCTGCGAAACGGATTCGGATCGCCAGAGATCGACGATCACACTTGGCGCAGCTTCCGCCAAGATTTCGGCGAGCTTTCTCTCGGCACCGCGCTCGAGCAGGTGTACGGCTGCGTGTGGCTTCGTGCCGCTCCCGGTTTCTGCGCCCGCGGTCACGATATGGTCGAAGTCGCGGCCGCGCTGAAGCGCATCGGCAACATCGCCGACGAGCTCGTTTGCGCCGAGCAGCAGCGCGACTTTCTTCTTCGCCATGAGCGCGGCCATAGCGCCACAAAGGAAAGCTGCGGTCAACAGCCCATAGGTCGCTCGCGACCGTTGTGATAGGTCGCTCGCGACCGTTGAGATCGCCTGCGAACCACCACTACCATTGACACGCGCGGCGCGGACGACTACGACGGCGGCGCGCAGGGATGGAAAAGCAAAGTCATACGGAAGTCGTCCAAGCGCCGATCGACGTCTGCTTCGACACGGTGGTCGACTTCGTGCGCTATCCGGAGTGGTTCGGGCCGATCTCGACGGCGGTGGTCGTGAAAGCCGATCCGAGCAAGGGGCTTTGGACCGTCAAGTACGGTCTCGACATGGTCATCAAGACCGTGCGTTACACCCTCTCGTACCGCGGAAAGCGACCCGGCGAGCTTGCGTGGAGCCTCGTCGACGGGGACGTGCGAGCGGTCGAGGGTACGTATGACTTCGTCGAGCTCGAGCCGGGCGTGACGGAAGCGACTTGTCGTCAAGCCGTCGACATCGGTTTCTGGATTCCCGGGCCGATCCGACGCACTTTCGAAAAAACCGCGGTCGCCGACTCGGTGCGCGAGTTCAAGGCAGCGGCGGAAGCGATGGCTCGACAGCGCTCTCGCGCGTGACCAGCTCGAGCTTTTGCAAACCTTCGAGCGCCGGTGCAAAGGCCGGATCGATTTCGAGAGCCTTGTCCCACTTCTCGCGCGCGTCCGCGTAGAACCCTGCCGCAGCGTCGAGATTGGCGTAGTTGCTCCACGCGAGCGGGTCGCTCGGTGCGAGGCCAACCGCTTTCGCGAAAGCGATCTCGGCCTTGTTTCGCTCTCCTATTCGCTGGTAGGCGACACCGAGCTGCACGTACATGCCGGCGTCGTTCGGGCTCACGCGGATACAATCTTCGTAGGCCCGCACCGCCTCGGCGTCGCGGCGCGAGTCGAGAAGCAGCACGCCCAGGTTGAAGCAGGCGCGGGGGCTCGGAGAGTGAGCGAGTGTCGTGCGATACACGGTCTCTTCGTCGGCGAGCGCACTCTGGCGGTGGAGCACGGAGTCGGTCCACGCAAACGCAGCTAGCGGCGCGAGCGCGAGCGGTGCCGCCCGCACCCAGCGATAGAGAGACGGCGGTGCGTTGAACGCGAGGCGTGTTGCCCCGGCGGCAACGGCGTTGGCCGTCACCGGAGCGAGCGCGGCGAGCGCGAGGTAAAGCCCGTGCTCGGGCGTAAAAACCCAGCGGCCCGCGAGCGCGGGATAGATCGGAAAAAGCCCCGCAACCGGCAGATAAGCGAGAGACGCGGCGAAGAACGCGTAACGACCCGGCGTCGGCCGGCGCAGGAACTCGCGTGTCGCGAGCACGACGGCAAGCACCACCCAAAGACCGAGCAAGCGAAACACCCCGGCGACCGGCGTCAGACGATCCAGGTGAAGGTCGGTCGGCCATACGAGAAGGCGCGCGTAGGTGACGAGGGCGGTGCCGGCATCGGCAAAGCGAGCACCGAGCGCCACGCTGAGACCGTCACGCGCCGCGGGTGGAATGACGAAAGGCGCAACCATGAGAGAGGCGAGCACGCAGGCGAGCATGCCTTGCCGGTCGAGTCGCGCGCCCGGCTTTCTTGCGCAGTAGAGAGCACCGGCGGCGAGCGGTCCGGCAACGAGTCCCGACTCCTTCGATAGCGCCGCGGCAACCGAGGCCGCCACGGCGACGTAGGCGTACGAGCGCGATCCCCCACGGAGGGCAGAGCGAAGCGCCATCAAGACTGCGACGAGCGTAAACAGGGTCGCCAGCAGATCCGTTCGGCCCGACACGTAGGCGACGGCGGCGGACTGAAGCGGGTGGAACGCAAAGAGCGCCGCGCCTGCGATCGCCACGTTGGCGCCCGTGCCGAGCGTCAGCGCCAGCACGTAGACGAGCAGCGAGTTCGTCGCGTGCAGCAGGGCGTTGGCACCATGAAGCGCCGCAGGGGAGCCGAGCCCGATCGCATCCTGCGCGCGATACGAGAGCAGAACCATCGGCCGGCGATACTTGTCTGCCACTCGCTCGAAAGCCGCGGACACGCCGTCCGCACGCACTTTGTCGACGTGGATCGCGTCGTCCCAAATCAGCGGATTCGAGAGTGAGGGCGAGTAGAGGGCAAGAATCGCGATCGCGAGAATGCCGGCCGCGGCTCCGTGCGAAACGCGCTTGGTCACAGGCGGGCTATTGTAGCCTGCGGCGCTTGTGCAGCGCGGCGGCCCTGCATTGAAGAGCCGCCGCGCCGTCGAATCGAGTCTCTCGGACTTCGCAGACGTCGTAGACTTGGTCTGGTTCGGGCCCGCACGCGCGGACCCTTACACGTCACTCCTTGCAGCTCAACTTGCCGGCGGAGGAGATCTTGCAGTTCGTCGTGGTCTCCATGAAGCAGCGCGGCCCGATGGCAATACCGACGATGCCTTCCGCCGAGAGCGGCCCAATGGCGAGATCGAAATCCTTCGCTGCGAACTGCAGACTCAGCGTGTTATTCGTGTCCTTGAGCTTGACCTTGATCTTCGAGATGACTCCGTTGACCTGTTCCTTGTCTGCATAGCTGAACGTGGTGCCGTTCTTGGCTTTCCAAAACGACGGGTTGACCAAAATGTTCTGTTCGATGATCTCATCGTCGTCGGCCAGGAGGATACGAACGTGGTCTTTGGTCGGATCAAGCGACAATCGCTTGCACTGGCCCACGTTACCGCAGTCGGCGTTCGTGGTGCAGGCGGTCTCGAAGTCACCACCCGAGCAGACGTTGAGCGGTACCGACCACTTGCTGCTGATTTTGTCTTTGCCCGGATCTGTGTCGTCCGTGACGGACAGCTTCCGGAGCGTGCCCTTCACGCAGAGACGGTCCTGCGGCGCGACATCGAGTCCGTCGACGACCGTGTCGCCGTCGGTGTCCGCTAGCGTCGGATCGCTGCCCCAGCGGTATTCGGTGGCGAGATCCGCGCCGTCAGCGTCCGTGTCTGACGCGCCGGCATTCGTGATGTTGCCGTAGTACCACTTCTCGAAGGCGTCGAGCACGCCGTCGCCGTCCGTGTCTCCGTCCTCGTCACCACCGAGCGTTACGTCTTCGCAGACCTTCAGCATCGGAGCGAAGCGATAGTCGCGCCAGAGCGGGTGCAGAGACGCGGTGTGGTAGCTCTGGTGCACGTCGTTGCCGCTGAAGCCGGTTGCCGTGCCGACGATGTGCCCGCTCTGACCGAGGGGGAACATGAACTCGCCCTTCACCGTCGGGCCGACTTCGATGATCTGCTCCCAGGTGCCACGGTTGCCCCGCGGCGTCGGGTCGAACGAGATCGGCGTAGCGCAACCGTTGAAACAAGGGAGCGCGGCGAGCGGGTGGTTGTACTGCGACATCAATCGCGTCTTGTCGTTGATCGTCGGATTCGCCGTGACGTAGTCGCAGAAGCTGTCACGCACCACTTGCTTCCAATCGGCGCCGTTGAAGTAGTCTCCGGCGTACACGTTGGCGTAGGAGCCGGTGACGTCTCCCTCAGCATCGTCGATCGCGTGAAGAGCCCAGCCGATCGCGCGATCGCTCGTGAGCTTGCTCACAGTGGCTGGATCGTATTCGTCGCCGTAAATGTCGGCCGCGAGCGTCGTCGCCCAGCCCCTGACGTAGTCGGCGACGCCCGATGCTGCGGAATCGACGACAGCCGTTCCCGCCGGCTCGACGACCAGCGCATCTTGGAACTCACGACCTTTGGCCGGCGCGAGCGTCTCCGTGATGATCTGATCGTCCACCGTGCCGCAGTCACCGTGAGCGGTTATCGAGGCCTGAAGGCGGCTCACGAGATAACGCGCCGGGGTGCCGGGCTCGGTCACGCCGGCGACGTACTCGTTCAAGTCACGCAGTTGGTCGCGATCCACCGCCGTCATGTCCTTCAACTGCTCGAGGAGCAGCTCGACACGGTGGTTACGGCCGTTTTGCGAGAGCATGATCTCGTTGGCCTTGGCCTGCTTGTTGTTCCAGTTGGCAGTGAAGCCTTCCGTCGGGTTCATCGCCTCCGGCGTGGCCCAGATCTCGTAGATCTCGTACGCATCACCGGCCGAGGGAACGACGCCCCAGGGATGCTCGAGGGTCAGAGTCGTGGTCGTATTCGTCGAGATTCGCCGAACTTGCTTGAAGCCGTTGCCGGCGGTGATCGCGACGACGAACTCGGAGCCGTTGTCGCCCGAGTTGTCGTAGGTGTAATTGAACGCCGCCGAGTTGAACGCGCCCGAAACGAAGCCCGGAGCGTTGTCGGTGAGGCTGCTCAAGCCGGCCGCATCGACGACACCGCTCGCGACCGAGAACGTGTCGGGTGCCGTACCGTCGATCGGCAGACGCGGATCCGGTCCGCTCTGACGCACGCGCTTAAATCCGCTCGTTGCGTAGTAGATGTTGCCGGTGCCGTGGTCGTCGCCGACGCCGTTGTAGGCCGAGTTGTCGGCGGCGAAGAAGTTGTGCGTGGACGGAATCGAGCGCACCGCCTCGCGCACGTCGAGGACGTCTTGAGTCTTCTGGTAGCGTGAGAAGCCGGCCGCCGCTGCGCCTTCGCCGAGCCAGATCACGCTCTCCATCGAGACCGCAGTCACGACGTTGCCTGACAGCACGGCTACGTACTCGGACGTGGTATTCGGCGTGGTCGCGAACGCCGTACCCACCGTGATCGTGTCGGTGGTGTTCGCGCTGATGGAGCGCATTTGACCGGCACCTGCGCCGTCGACGATGGCGACGTAGCCGCCGACGAGAGCACCACCCGTGAAGGATGCGCCGCTGTCCGTTACGCTGGTGCCTGTCGCGCCGCTCACGTTGCCGGCGAAATCGCCGCTGAACGCGAGCACCGGGCGATCCCCCTTGCTGCAACCGTTTGTCGAGCACTTGCGGTTCGTGCGGAACACGGGAATCTCGAGCGGGCCGCCGATCGGCTGATAGACGAGCTCGATGCGCTTCTCCATCGGCTCGGTGGTGCCGTGATGGTCGTAGTTGAAGAGGTTCACGTCGCCGCTGACGAGCTCCTCGACATACTGATCGATGAGCTTCAAATGCGCGGTCGTCGTAGTGAACGCGACGTTGTCGGTGTGTCCGATGAGCACGTAGGGTCCGCCGACGAACGCCATGCCGTTGCCCTGCATCGTGTCGCCGCGGATCTCCGTGTAGTGCATGAGCGACGGCGTCTGGATGCCCGTCTGCGGGAAGCCGCCGATCCAAGGATTGCCGCCAGCCGAGCGGTCCGGAGCCACAGCCCAGGCGTAGCTGCCGAGAGATGGCCAGGCACTCCATTTCTTCGCCACTTCCTCACGGTACTCGGCCCGCGCACGCTGCTTCTCGAGCGCTTTCGAGTAGTCGCGAACCGGGTAGCCCGGCAGCTTCTTTCGGCCGAGTGCCGCATCGGCAGCCTCGTCGGTCGCCTTCGCGAGCTCGATCTTGTCCTCGAGCGTGAGCTGCGCCAGCGGTCCGCCGAAGCCCGGCGCGGTCGGATCGGGCACCGAAACCGGCTGCAGAGGATCGTTCATCCAGTAGCGGTCGTCCCAAAGCTCGGTGCCGGTCGTTGCACCGTAGGTGGTGATGAGCTTCGAGAGGCTCTCCGCCATCCCGATCTCGTCCCAGCCCTCGAAACCGAAGTTACGGATCTGCAGAACCGCGAACGACATCGCAATTTCCGGCGTGAACTGGAATCCGCTCTGGACGTAGCCCGGAGCGCCGAGGTTCTGGTAGTAAGGGTCGGCACCCTCGCCTTGCGTGAGCACGTCTTTGTTTCCGAAAAGATTTCCTTGGCTCGCAACCGCTGTCTGCTTGAAGAAAAGCAGCTCCAACGGTTGAGGCAGCACGCCGGTCAACATGTCGTTGATCGCGGTATTCACGCCTTCGCAATATGCGAGGAGCACAGCCTGCTCGCTCGCGGACATGCGCTGGAACATGAGATTGAGCTCGCTTCTCGAGTAGCCGGTGACGCGCGCCTCGATGTCGCCGTCCGGCGAGACGCCGAGAAGACCAAGATGTCCGTGCAAGGTGCCGCGCGCGGTGTTCATGATTAGGAGGAACTGCGCAATGCGGTCGCGGCCGGCCTGATAGCCTTGCTCGCGGGCGGCTTCGACGTCGGTGTCCGCGCAAACGTGCGGAAGGTCGAAGGCCGGGTCGCGGATCGTGACGACGTCGGCGCTGGCCGCTGTCGCCAGAAGCGCGAAAGAGAGGGTGGATTCAACCGCTCGTCGCAACATCGTAATCTCGAGCTTCTGATCGGAGGGCGATGTTGATGAATAGCGGAAGACGACAAGGATTGAGTTCGTCGGAGCGCAGCGAGCTGTGGCAGCGGTGGCG
>Ga0247727_10008315_pt1 | contig 19306 bp, 20 predicted proteins | sample WisWelCaveWW1625_FD_202498 | JGI IMG/M metagenome (GOLD analysis project Ga0247727, IMG submission 202498) | Biofilm microbial communities from Wishing Well Cave, Virginia, United States - WW16-25 | ecosystem: Environmental > Aquatic > Deep subsurface > Groundwater > Cave microbial mat | place... | reverse complement strand
AAAAACTTCTGCGTCTGCTCAGTTGCAGCAACAGCCTCAGTCGCAAAGCGATAAACGCGGAAAACAGTGTAAAAAGGAAAAATCGCAAGCAAATCAATCCAGTAATACTTGAGAAACTTCAACGCATCGTGAACGTGATACCACTTGAAGCACAAGTCAGCAACAAAGAAAGCAATGATGAAGTAATCAAGGCCCATAACAAAATTGTGATAAGGCCCGATAAGGTCTGTGAATTCCAAAACAATCAGGACACCAAGAAGCACGAGCATAAAGGGAATAGAGACGTCAATGAAATGCTCAATTCCCCAAAGCCAATCAGGAAGTTTCCTTTTCATAAAGCTTTCTTCACGGCCTTAATGATTGCCTCTGCATCGATTTTGTAAGCGTGCAATAATGTTTCCGGCTTCCCAGAGCGAGGAATGTCTTTGATGCAGAGATGTGTAATTGGAATTCCCAAGCTCGCAACTGCTTCTCCAAGCCCTCCTTCAGGATAATGGTCCTCAACCACAATCACTTTTCTCCCCTTTGCAGCAGAACGGATTGATTCGTCCAAAGGCTTAATAGAATATGCGTCGATAACTCTTGCAAAGATTTTCTGTTTTCTTAATTCATCTGCGGCTTTTATTGCCTCGTGAACAGTAATTCCTGCAGCAATGATTAATGCCTTATCACGGAAACTTCTCCTAACTATCTTGCTTCCGCCAATCCTGAAATGCTCGTTATTGCCGTAAATGACTGGAGTCTTTGACCTTGTAGTCCTCACGTAGCCGATGCCTTTGTGAATTGCAAGCAACCAGGCGCATTTTTCTGCAGAAACTGCATCGCACGGATAAAGAACAACGCTCTCAGGCAGGCACCTGAATAAAGACAAATCTTCCAAACCCATCTGGCTTGGACCATCCTCGCCGATTGAAACACCGACGTGGGAACCTGAGAGCTTAATATTCGCTCTTGATATCGCAGCCATTCTTAACTGGTCGTGAGCTCTTGTGAAAAACGCGCCAAAAGTTGAGGCAAAAGGAATGAAACCTTTGGTCGCCATGCCAATAGCCATTCCAATCATGTTCTGCTCAGCGATGTAACAGTCAATAAAGCGTTCTGGATAGAAAGACTTGAATTTTTCTGAGAATGTAGAGTTTTTCACATCGCCGTCCAATGCAACAACCCTGTCATTAATTCCTAATTTTTCCAGCATTGCGCCATAAGCTTCCCTTGTTGCCACCATATCGCCAATTTTGTACTTTGGACCTGCAGGAGATTTCTCCTTCAACTTTTCAGGCCTTGCTTTCGGAGGCTTTGTCACAAACTTTTTTGAATCGATTTCAGGCATTGGGCCGAGCCCGACCAATGCTTTCACAAGCTCATCCTGCTTTAACGCTTTTCCATGCCAGCCCTCCTTATTTTCAAGGAAAGGAACTCCTTTGCCCTTGACGGTTTTCGCAATAATGATTGAAGGACCGTGCGTTGTCCTTGCTTCAGACAATGCTTCCAAAATTTCGTGAACATTATGGCCGTCACAAAGGAAAGTGTTCCATCCGAAGGATGCAAATTTTTGCTGCCATTTTTTAACGTCGTGGCCGTGCAACGATTCACCAGACTGGCCAAGCCTGTTGCAGTCCATTATCGCGACAATATTGGAAAGATTCTGCTTTTTAGCAATCTCTGCGGCTTCCCAAATGGAGCCTTCTGCGCATTCTCCGTCTCCCAGCATCACGAAAACCCTTGAGCCGAGCCTGCGCATCTTAATTGCGATTGCCATTCCGACACCGATTGAAAGACCCTGGCCGAGACTGCCGGTTGCTGCCTTAACCCAAGGCATATTAGGAGCAGGATGGCCTTCTAATGGACTTGGATATTGACGGTATTCTTCCAATTTTTTTATTGGAATAATTCCCGCTTCTGCATAAGCGGCCCAGAGAATAGGGGAAGCGTGGCCCTTGCTCAAGACAAATTCATCATTCGCCAAGTCATTACAATCTTTAACATTGTAACGCATTTCGTCAAAGAACAGGCAAGCCATCAGCTCTGCCATACTCAAACAAGTCGTAGGATGGCCAGAACCCGCTTTTGTAGTCATACGCAAAGAATGAATGCGCAGACGCTTGGCAATACCTCTTAATGCATCCTCTTTTTGCATGGTTGTCTGTTAAGAATTACTATATATAAGAGTTACGCCTAACGCCAGAACCTTCTAGACCTGTGAATAAAGAAAACATCGCCTGTTTTAGGCTTAAGATTCATGGCAGGAGCGGACTTCCTGTAAATGTAAACTTTTGCGTTGTTATACATGACAGTAGCGCTCTCATTAAACACAGAAATGAACGCCCTGCTGATGGCGCCCTTGCCGGCATAAACTATTTCCACAGGAGGGCAATGGCCCCTCTCAAGACATTTCCCATAATTAAAATTGGTTTTATAATAAGGCACGCGGTTGTCACGAAGCACCTGCTCATATTTTGGAGAGGTCTGATACTCACCTCCAACCCCGCCGTGCAACAGCACATAACGAACACCATACTCATCTGAAACGTTTCTTATGATTTCAGGATTGCTTGAATACAAAAGCAATGAAATATCCAAGCCCCGCTTGTCAAAATCAGCAAAAATGTTTGTATGCTCGGAATGCGTCGCAATCTGCTTTCTGCCGGTAAGAGCCGTGATAACGCTTCCAAAAGCATAAGTTGACGCAATTGTCTCATCAGGATTGGTGTAATCAAACATAAACCTGGTCACGTTTGCCATATCACTCCTTGAAAACTCCCAGATTTTCTGGCCAAAACCATGCCGGACATTGATGTCAGTCGTCCACATGTGGCCGACAATTATAAAGAGCGCGATCGCAAAAAAGCTGAAAATAATTCTGCCGTCAATCCGGTCAAACAGCCTGAGTGTTTTTGAGCGGGCAAATGACAGAGCTATAACGAGCGGAATTATGAAAATAAAAAAGGATTCCAGAAATCTTTTTGGAACAATGTCAAAGCCAAGTGTGGGCTTAAGAATTAAGTGATTGAATCCGAGCAGCAAAGCAGCGAAAAGCATCGCAAGAACAGTCAAGTCAGCAAGATTTCTCTCCTTCCAAAACCCGACTTTTCTGAAATAAAAGAAATATTGAGCAAGCGCAATGAACAAAAGCACTGCCAGAAGAATCGACATCCAATCGGATAGCAGGCGTCCAAGGATTTCCCTGAAAAAAATGGTGTTGCCAACCAATGAGACATAAGGATTTTGTATTTTGAAGCCGTTAAGATACCAAGCCCAAATAGTTGGGAAAAGAGAAACAACACCGTAAGCTGCAGCGATGAAGAACTGAATGACTGCCTCGCGCTCCCTTGTGACGTAATAGTAAATTCCGAAAAACAAAGGCAGGACTGAAAGAGCGTAAATGGTGTTGAAAAAATGCAGCTGGGAAAAGACAAGGAATGAAATTATTAATGAAATCATACCCGCGCGCCTGTTGCGCAGGTATGCAGCAAAAGAAAAAGCAAGCAAAGCAAAAGTCAAGAAATGAGTGCCGCTCTGGACAAGAGGGCCCAGAATTCCCCAAGGCTGGCCGCGAATCATAATAACGCTCTCCAAAAACGCGAACAGCGCCAACATTATTCCAGAGACGCCGAAACTTCTTGCGGCAAAATAAGACAAAAGCAAAGCATACGAGATGACAAGCCAGCCGGCGAACTCAAACAATTTTATCGGGTCAAGATGCATTATCTTAGCCAGCTTGGCAAGCAAAAACATCCCAGTCCAAGGATAGACAGAATAAACGCCTTTCAGAATAGGGTCTTGGTAAGGCTCATTTCCAACATAATCATTCATCAGCATTCCCAAATGAATTGAGGTATCACACAAATTCAGGCAGTAAGGATACTGCTGATACTGCATATGAGTGTACAATCCCAGCAAAACAACGAGCAAGAGCATCAGAAAGCCGGATTCTTTCAAAAGTTTCAATGAATCATTCATAATAACTACCCCGTAGTCGTCCTTCTGACAGGGTTATATTATGTTTTGTATTCTAGTAGATATAGAACGCCGCCGCCCAGATTTGAACTGGGATATCCTTGCGGAAACGGGTTAGCCCTTACGAAATTCGAGACCCGCGCAGTACCGGGTTGTGCCACGGCGGCATATGTGACTTTTACTGCTGTGCTTTCATAAAGCTTTCGCACTGGACAAGTCCGCATAAGATATATAAAGCAATAATACGAGAATAAACACATGGCGAAATTCAGCATAGCAAATGGAGAAATAACCCTTTCCAAAGAATTAAACGACATAGACAATTTCGTCATAAAAACTGCGCGCATATTATCGAAATATACAGATTATGTCATAATCAGCGGTTATGTCGCAATCTTTTTTGGAAGAAGCAGAGCATCAGAAGATGTTGACATGTTCATCAAAGAACTTCCAATTGACAAATTTCGCTCGATGTATAAAGAATTTGTTGACAGCGGTTTCGAATGGCACATCGACAATCCTGATGAACTTTACAAGGAATACCTGAAAACAGGAACGCCTGTCAGCGTATGGGAAGAAAGGTTTCCCCTGCTCAGGCTGGACGTGAAATTTCCGACGAAGCCAAGCCAGCGCCTGCTTTTAACCGATAAAATAAAAGTTGTGTTCGGCAATAATACGTTATGGATGGCAAATATTGAGAGCACCATTGCGTACAAAGAACAAATCGCAAAATCAGAAAAGGATATTCTTGACTCAAAGCATTTGCGCCTTGTATTTGACGGCCTTGATGCGGCAAAAATAGAAAGATATAAAAGATTGTTTAACCAGGAGTTCAATTGAAATGCACGGCAAACCGTATTCACACAAGGAATTCTTCGTTGAAAAGTGGGCGACTTACGTAATTAACAATGATGACTGGTCAAGCCTGCAGGCAAAATTTCTTAACGCGCAAATACGAAATGCCCGGCAGGTGGGACTCACCAAAGAACAAGTCGCGCAGATGCACAACACTTAAATAATTCTCATTTACATCTGCCATTATGCTAAAGAGGCAACACTGGCATTTAATCAGGGCAGCGATTTTTATCATACTGTCATTTTACATAATTCCGCAAATACTGCCGAAAATCGCGCTGCATTATTCTCCCGGCGGACTAAGGATGCCTTCAGCGCCTTATCTGAACGCAGGACTGCTTTTGGTCTTCATGCTCATCGCAGTGTTTCTCAAAAACTACAACAACCTTGAGAAACTAAGAGGGCCAAGAATCTGGGAAATAATAGTCTTCGGCGCGCTTGCAGCAATGGAATTCGCGTGGTTCACAGGACTATTATTTGCGATAACCAAAACACTATTTATACACTTATTTTTGGCAGGGCTTGCATACGGCTCAGGAATGCTGTTCCTGATGGCCGCATTACTTGGACTTGATGTTTTCAAAAAATTATGGAAAGACATGGCAATGGTGGCAGCATCACTGATTTTCTATACAGGAATTACGCTGTTTGTAGATGCGACAAGATTCCATCTTTTGACGGCGCGCATAGCGCAAAAAATAATGTCGCTTTTCATGAAAGTATCTATAACTGAAATACAAGGACAGCCGTTAATGAGCGTCAGCGGATTCTCAACAATCATAGGTCCACCATGCTCGGGAATATTCAGCATAGTGTTATTTACTGCGCTGTTTAGTTTCGTGTACTGGCTTGACAGAGAGAAAATAAACGGCAGAAAAGCGCTGAAATTCTATCTTATTGGAGTAGTTGGCGCATTTGCGCTCAATTTACTGCGCCTTATCGCACTAATGATAATAGGCTCATACTGGAGCCCAGAAATCGCAGTAGGCCTATTCCACACTAATGCAGGATGGATATTATTTGCAGTGTACAGCTTTGCCTACTGGTGGATAGCGTATCCACACTTGTTAAAGAATCGAAATGTTTAAATACTGCACAATTTTTGAAGAAATAGATTTATAGCAAAGAAGGTGATGTGCTGATGGCAAAACTGTTAAAAGTCATATTCTCAGTGTTAATTATTGCGATGATGGCGACGCAGGTGTTGGGACAAATTACTGTCAGAACAAATGCTGATGCGGCGGCAGATTACTTTTTCTGCGCAACTAATTTCGAACTTCCAGAATATGCGACTTGCGTCTATAACGATTCACTTGATGAATATATTTTCACTGCACCGTCTCAGCAACAGCAAACTCGTCTATATGCTGACGGTACAGAGCCAACCAGCACTCCGGGAATTCTTAACTATGGAGGTGGTACTACTTCGACATCTGACCTTTTGTATACCTTTGCAGCAGCAGACAATCCGAATGCTGGAAAAATGATTTGGGGAGGATCCAATACTGTAACTGGCACTGCAAGAGGACTACAAGTGTTCTTAGCAGGAGCAGCACAAAATGGCGCTTCATTTGGAATAACAAGAACTCCGGGGACAGCGTATGCAACACAAAATGTCAATCTCGCTCTCATCCCTTCAGCAGCCTGTTCAGGTGCACCAATTAGTCATATAACTGTAACATTTATACAACCGTTGGCTAATTATTTAGTCCTTGTTGCACGAGCTGACGGTACCGTCAATACACAACAACTTGATGCAAATGGAGCTCCTAACGCGGCTTTGAATTGTGTAGTAATAACTGCAGGATATTCTGTAGGTCGCATAGAGGTGCCGAATTGGAGCGGCTTTACTTATGGAAGCATACCTGCTTTCTTTAGCGGCACTGGCGTTAGCGCGAATACCGTAGCTCCTGCGTTGGTTGTAGCACCGAATTTAATTCCTGCTGGCGCATCTCTTGCTAACAACGATCCTGCAGACCCAGTGGGCAAAGGGCAAGACATAGTCAAGCCCAATGACGACAAATGGACTGTAGCTTATGTTAACAATGCAGGTCCAATAGTTAATGTAAATGCTGTAACAACAGGAGGCGCATTTAACTGTGTTGTATCAACACAAATTGGAATTGGACGTGATATAGGAGTCGGTGGCGGAATAAATGCAAGAAACGGCGCAGGCAATACTATAGGAGCTATTTATACTGGTAACGCCAATACTTTATCCCGTTATACCGAATTTGATGAATCAACTTGCATTGCAAGCACGGCAGAAGTAGTGACGGGTACTCCCGCGGGTACGATTGGAACAAACACTATTAGCTTTGGACAAACATTCTCTACAGCAAGTCGTCCGACTACAGCTGTAGATCCGATAACAGTTATTTCAGCATCTCTAACCGATGCTGCTGTCGCAAAGAAACTAGTTGCAAACGTGGCACTTTCAGCAGCTTCATCGCTCATAATAGGCCCTGCATCATACAGTGCGCCAACAGCAAGTTCGATTCTAGGAACTTATGCAACAACTGCTGGAGTAATAGGCGTGCAAGCCGCGATAGGAGATGTCAGCGCTATTTATACCTCAACTGAAACACAAAAAGCACCTATTCTTGTGAACTTAATAGCAAACACAAACGAGCTACAAGGCGGAACATCAGTAGACCAATACAGCGGTTATTCAACAGTTCTTGAGAACACAGGAGACTTCGGAATACCCGTGCAAGAAACATCACAGGGTACTGCAGAAACAATGTGGGCAGCCGATGGCAACCAAATAATACATAATTTCGGACCAACAATTCTGCTAGCGGATGACACTACAATTTCTGAAGGACCAGACCTTCTTGCTATGACGGGAGAAGCAGGCACAGTAGAAACTTCAATCATGTTCTCAGAAACAGATGTGCCTATCTTTGTGAGTACGTGTCCGGTATCCCCGGCAGGAACGGTATTCAGATGGGTCGCTGGTGCCACGGGTGCAGAGTCAGTTTGTGCGGCAGGTGTATGGATAACGACAACAGAAGCCAGACTGAAAGACACTGCGGGAACAATATTCAAAATTGATTTGGGAGTAATTTCATATGGATTCTACGACTTAGACGACTGTACCTTGACGTACACTCCTGCAGTCGCTCCAGGAGGCACGTTCGCAGAGTTCTCCTGTCCATATTCAAGCACTAAGAATCCATTCTCAGGCGGACACTTTGAAGGAGTAGGACAAACATTCCCTGTCTGGAGAGTAAGCCATACAAGCACGTCTCCAATGACCTTCTTCGGAGGCGGAGATTCCGGAATAAGTAAGACATCCTATGCTGGCAACTATCCTGACGACGGTAGTACTATCTATAACTTCAAGAGAACTGGAACGCGGACATTCATAGGGGGCGAGGATATGTCAGTAGGACCGTCAAGCGCAACCCCAGAATTCAGCCCAACAACGCTATTGATAGCGGTGTTAGTTGCTGGAGCGTTCATCGTCTTCGTGGTAAGGCGCAGAAGGGCTTAATTTTTTATTTTCTATTTTTATTGATTTTCTAAAGCTATTCAGTACCTCAAACAGAAAGATTTATTAACAACTGTTAGATATCTCTAACATATGTTAGAAATAATTAACAATCTGGCTGTCTTCTTTGAGGACTGCTACAGATGGGTCTCGGTGAGGGAGTATGCAAGAATCATAAAAGTAAGCCCTCCGACGGCTTCTGTAATGATGAAAAAATACGCGAAAGAAGGCTATCTCAGAATGAAAGAGGAACGGAGGCATATTTTCTTTCAACTAATCAATGAGAACAGCGAGGTTATCGAAATATCACGCATTTATTGGAGAAAACGACTGGAAGAAGCCGGCAATGCACTGCAGAAAAGAGTCATCAATGCAATGGTGCTCTTCGGCTCGCTCTCAAAAGCAGAGGCAACACCAGGTTCAGACATAGACTTGGCAGTATTCTCGCCTGAAAAGCCAACAATAAACCTGACTGTTTTTCAGAAGAAACTGGGGCGGACAATCGCGGTGCACTGGTTTCCTTCTCTGAAAGCAGTGAAAAACGAGCACCTTCTCAACAACATCATCAACGGCGCCATACTCGCAGGAAAGGTGAAATGGTGACAGACTGGAAAACCTGCTTAAACCAAAGAGAGGCAAAACAAGTGCAGCCAGATGAGGAAATGGCCAAATCCCTGCAAAAAACAAGCGCGAACAAAGCATTTTCCTCAAAAGAACTGGAATTAAAACAAGAAACAGCAGCCTCCAAAATATCCCTGAGTTACGATGCAGTCAGAGAACTTCTGGAGGCAATCACGCTACTAAAAGGATATAAAATATACAATCACGTCTGCTATACTGCATTTCTCAAGGAAATACTGCGCGCAAATGAACACACAGAAGAATTTGATTTCTTAAGAAAAATCAGGAATGATATCAATTATTACGGAAAGGAAGTCACTCTTAAGGAAGCAGAGGAAATTCTGGCCAGGCTTGAAGCCCTCAGGAAAAACTTTCTGCTAATGATTTAGCTAAATACAACCGAAAGGTTTTTAAAGGGGTTTTAATATTCTTATTGGTATTCACTATGGAGTGACGAGGGGAGAATGGAATTAGATCCGGAAGCAAAAGCGCGCAATCAAAAGGAACTAGTTGAAATTCTTAAACAACTTCCAGACAAAAAAGACCAGATAGACGTTCTAGTCTATGTAACCGGGCTGCTTGAAAAGGATCGCTTTTACTTCAGCCAAGCAGTAGAGCAAGTGCAAGGTTTTGTAGATTTAAAGAATGAAGACCCCTCGTGGAAGTTTAGAGATTACGTGAAAATGGGCCAGTTTGCCGGCGAGCGCACGCTAAAAGACGTAAAAAAGAAAGGCGATGAAAGGCTTAGAAAGCCAGCTCCACAGGTCGTGATAACACCAGAGGATCTTAACAAAGTCAGCATACAACTTGGAATCCAAGAGGAAACATCCAGAGGAATGCAGCTTCCGCCAAAACCAGAACCGGCAAAACCGGTTCCAAAACCAATGCCTGTTCAAAGATCTGTTCCAAAACCAGCGCCGCTGCCTGCAAAGCCACAGACAATAAAACCACTTGAGCAAATAGTACAGCCAGTTCCAATTTCTAAACAGCAAACAGTAGAAATGCCTCCGCCGGAAATGCCGAGAAAACCTTCTGACCTAGACCGCATAACTATGGACGGCACAGTCACAAAATATCTCTTTGACAGGCAGAGATTCGCGCCTGTCACCGACGAAAAGGGCAAAGTAAAGGATATGGGCGCAGGAATGGGAAGCGTCATACGATATGTCGACAAAGCATTCGACAGAGAAGTAATCAGAAAGATGCCAAAAGTGGAAAAGCCTGAATATCCAGGACCAGATGCAGAAGAAATAGATTTGAACATTTACCAGGACCGCCTGCGAGAATATCAAGATGACATTGCTGTTTTCAATAGAGAGATGAGAATAAACGGCTCTTTGGTCCATGCGAACATAGTGGCGGTATATGAAATGGGAATCGATAGGAAAACTGGAAAACCGTATTTCGACCAGCAAAAAATCGATGGCAAGCCACTTGAAGACATCATTAATGATCTCAAAGAAGGAAAAACCAAAACATTCGACCTAAGAAGAAGAGTGCAGATTATTGCTGATATCTGCAAGGCAATGATGTACGCTCACACGTATGAGGAAAAAGACAAGGAACACGGAAAGAAAAAAGTCATTCACCGCGACCTCAAACCAGGAAATATAATGGTAGGAAAGAACGGCGTCACATACGTCATTGACTGGGGACTTGCAAAATACCTTGATGAGAAAGAAGACAAGCAAGTTCACGGAGGAGCAAAATCCTCAGAACAACTCAAGCAAAAAGCAATAGCTGAAGCAAAAGGCAAGGAAGACACTTACAAAACAATGGGGCAAGGCATAATCAAAGGAACAATATCCTACATGGCGCCTGAACAAGCAGGCGCTGAAGATGTCGACGAAAAATCAGACCAGTATTCTATCGGCGCGATTCTCTACGAAACCGTAACCGGTGAGGATTTCAGGCAGTTTTTGGCAAAAGACCCAATGCAAAAAGTAATGATGATTGCGGGCAACAAATACCCATTCATACCGCCGCGCGTGGCAAACAAGAATACGCCTGCTGAATTGGAATCAATCATTCTCAAAGCAACACAATACGACAAGCGCAAGCGTTATCCGTCAGTACAGCACATGCTGAATGATCTTGAAGCCTGGCTGAGCGGAAAATACGTATCAGCGCACAATTACGGTCCTATTGAAACAGCACAAAAGAAAATTCAAAACCAAAGCAAGAAAGCAGTTGCGATAGAATTGACAATAGCGGCTCTATTGCTTGCAGGCAGCGTTGGCGGGGTTCTGTACGGGCAGAAGAAGAGCGCTGATGCGAGGGCTGCAGAAGCAAATGTAACAGCTGTGAATAAAGCCAAAGAAGCTTCTGACGCACGAGCTGATGCAGAAACTGCAAGAGCAAATGCAGCACAGAAAGAAGCGGACAAGAATGCGGCAGAAGCCAAGCTTGCAACGACACTTAAAGAACAACTTGCACAGGAAAAACGCAGGTCCCGAGCAGCAGAATTGTATTGGAAAGGCGAGATGTATCTGAAAGTGCGTAATTTTGACAAAGCAATAGCGACATTTAACGAATCCCGTAATAAAGATGAAAAATGGAATAATCCTGAATTTGGCACAGGAGTTGCTTATTATGAAATGCGTGACAGAGATAAGGCGATGCAATTCTTTGAACTGGCAAACAAGAAAAGCCTGGAGCTCAGCAAACGTATAGATGCGCGGGCACTGTATTATTCTGCAATGACCGTAATAGACCAATATGACGATCCGGAAAAGGCAACACCGATTCTTGAAGAACTCGTTAGCAAATCCGAAAGCAAGGACGAGCCTTATGTACTTCTGGGCAGGAGCATCTTGGCATTCAATCAGAAAAATTTCAGAGAAATGTTTTCATTATTGGACAAAGTTCTAGAAGAACAGCGCATGCCGGAGGCATTGTATCTCCGCGGCATCTGCAAATCGCAAGGCGTGCCTGGAGCTCACGCATTCAATCGTTCAGAACTTAAGGAATTCCGAGATTGGAAAGGAGCAGTAACGGATTTAAGTGAAGCAATCGAGGCGGATCCAGGCAAATGGCGGCCTGTTAATATAAGATGTTTGGCTTATAACGGATTAGAAGAATTTGACTTGGCCTTGAAAGATGCTGATAGATTAATTGAAATGAAGGTAAGGCACATAGTGAAGTATTCAAATAAGGCCCGTATTCTGCTTAATAAAGGCCAATATGATGACGTCTTCAAAGTATTCCGTGAAGCAGAAATGGAATTCGGTTCGCTTGATGAAACGTGCCTGAGAACAAGGGGCATTACATACATGAACCTTAATCGGTTTGGCGAAGCTGAATCAGATTTAAGCAAAGTAATCGACAAATACCACGAATGGCACGATTACAAAAACAGAGGAATTGCACGCATGCAATTAAATAAAAATGATGAGGCAATTCAGGATTTCAGCGAAGTAATTTCCAAAGGTTTTGCGGTTGGCTATTTCTATAGAGGTAAGGCGTATATAACCAAAGATATGGCTAAAGAAGCCGCTAAAGACCTCGAAGCATATCTTAAGACTGGCGACCAGCAAAATCGAGCAGAAGCAGAAAAACTTCTCGATAACATCCGCAAGCAATAAACCCTTTCACCACTTTTCAATAAAAAATACTGTTCCAATACATTTATATACTACTTGATTTTCGTAATCTTAACAGTAAAAAGGAGGCTAGGCACATGGAGACTATAAGGGTTGCATTTCTCGTCTTAGCGTTTGGTGCTTTAATTCTTGCGGGAGTTCTGACATATAACTTACTATCAACACCGGCATACCAGCCAGTTCCACAAGGACAGGCGACTCAACAGTACGTACAACAGCCGGTTTACACGCAAATACAGAAACAAGGTCCAACGGCCATTGACAGCGTACAGGGATACGCAGCATTCCAAGTGCTGCCGGCGAGGTAATTAAAATGACAGACTCACACAATTACATCGTTGCAGCAACTTTAATTCTTGTCGCCGTTGTCGGCGTAGCAGGATTATACTTCGCAACCTCAGGACAACAGGAAGGCGGAGTAGTACAAAGCGTTCTTCCAAGTTGGATGGGCGGAGGAATAGCGATAACAGGAGCAGACACTGTGCAATTAGGCTCAGCAGACTTTAACGTTACTGCAGTTATAAATCTCCAATTCAAAAATTTCTCAGACTCAAGCACGATACTGGCAAACATCACGCCGAATCAGACAACAACCTGCAACTTTATGACCGCAGTGCCAAACGAAACAGGATTGAACTTCAACAATGACTCATTCCCGGTCAATCTGACTCCAGGAGCAACCGGCTGTGAAGTAGTCTACAGCACACTAAGCGAAGTAGACCCTGATGAAGGAGCATTTGGTGTTGAGAACATGGGAAGCATAGACATTAGAGTCAACGCATCAGATGCAACGGGTTGCACGTTTGGTGAAGCAGCACCAGCAAGCTGCATCAGGCAAATTGTTGCAAACCAGCAGTTCGTTGGCGCGTGCAACACTACAAACAGCAGCAACTTCTGTATCAGAACTGTTATCAGTCCAGGAGGCCCAGAAGCAATCCACTATGTGAGCTTTTCTGCGGCAGCCTCTCCAGTAATCCTCTGTGACAATCTTGACATCGGTGGCGGACTGGAAATAGATCTCAACTATTCGTTCGCAATCTCAGGAGTCCCACCAGGACTATATGTTGATTCAATAGACTTCATAGCAGACAACGTTACAGATTCGACATGCGAGACATAAGGATGGTGATGAAAAATGAGTGATGAGCACACGCACAATCTCATGATAGGCGCAATCTTGATAGCAGTAGCAGTAGTCGGCATTGGAGGCCTCTATTTCACCACACGAGGCACCTCAATGGTGACTATAACAGGCGCAGACACTTTCCAAAATGCATCAGCAACGTTCAACGTCTCAGCAACTATCAATCTCCAATTCAAGAGCTTTAATGACTCAAGCTCAATATCTGCAAACATCTCAGGAAACCAGACAACAACCTGCAACTTTGGAACAGCAACACCAAACGAAACAGGACAAAACTTCCCCAACAGCTCATTCCCATTGAACTTAACACCGTTTGCAACCGGCTGTGAAGTTGACTATAGCACACAAAGCGAAGTCAACGCGACGCAAGGAGCATTCGGAGTTGAGAACTTGGGAAGCATCGACATCAGAGTTAATGCTTCAGATTCCACGGGTTGCACCTTTAACGAATCGCCGCCAGCAAGCTGCGTAAGAGAGATAGTTGCCAACCAGCAGAATTTGGGTGACTGTAATACGACAAACAGCAGCAACTTCTGCATCAGAACAGTCATCTCTCCAGGAGGCCCAGAAGCAATCCACTATGTAAGCTTCGTAGCGGCAGCCTCTCCAGTAATCCTCTGTGACAATCTTGACATCGGCGGCGGACTGGAAATCGACCTGAACTACTCATATGCAATCTCAGGAGTCCCAGCAGGCGCATATGTTGATTCAATCAGCTTTGTCGCTGACAACGTGACAGACCCAACCTGCGAGACATAGTTTTTTTATTCTTATGAAATACATCATTGCAACCTTGTTTGTATTACTTTTTCTGCCTAGCGTATATGCAATATCGTTAGGCATTCCAAGCGTAGGCGAGATTATTTACGAGCCAAACAAAGAAATAGTTCTGGAATACAGAGTGCACAATGACTTAAACAATGCCCTGCCTGTCAGGGCGCAATTAGGAGTTTCAAATGAGCTTTCAGACTATGTCACAATAGACAAGCATATCACAGCGCTTCCAGCAAAGGGCACTGAGAAAGTCATCATAAGAATCAAGTTCCCTGAGGAACTGCCTTATGGAGAATACAACGTGGGCTTCACAGTAGTAGAAAATGCGGCTGTATCAGGAGCGTTTGTAGCACACGTGGGAGCAAGCCACGGAGTAAAAATACTCAACCCATACCCGCAGGGCAAAGCATCTATCGAATACAAAAGCCCACAACAATTCCCAGGCGAAGGCACGTCAAATATGGAAATAGGAGTAAGAAATATCGGCAGAACAGACCTGGAAGACATCAGAGTGCGCGCAGTACTGTCAAATAACATGTCAACGCAAGAGACTTACTCTGAGAGGTTAACCATACCGGCGCTCGAAGGCAAAAATATTATCATGCCAATAAAGATTACAGTCCCTCCAGGACACTACACGCTTCAAATTAGCACCCCCCGATCAGACAAGACAGCAGAAATAAATCTGCCAGTAGGCAATCCGACATTAAAAATTGACAAGATAACTCCATTCAGTGCAGAGCATCAGAGCCTTGAAATGACTATCACAAACGACTGGCCAGAGCCATTTACAGCAACGCTCGGAGCACAAGTTCAAGACCCGAAAGACAAACACACTCTCTTTGAAGGCACTAATCTCAACACAGTGATCAACCCAGGCAAAAATGTTGTCACACTCCGTCTTCTTAACCAAGGCTATCTGCAAAATGGGCTGTACCCTGTTACCTTGCAAGCTCTATCTCCTCCATACTTGATGGGAGCGCACGGAGAACTGGAAGTGAAGCTAACAGAGCTTGGGCAGATAATCCTTGATCAAAGAGACAAAGAACCAGAAATCAACGCGTGGGAATACCAGCAAGTCGCATTAGACGCTCCGAGAGTGCAGAAAGTAGCTAAAGACAAACAAATATTCGCACTAGTTCTGGTAGTAGCAATAGCAATCTTTTTATTCAGCTTAGCAATGATATTCAGAAAAAGACGGGAAATACAACAAAATGACACACAGAAACCTGAAACACAACCGCCTACCAACCAGATATAAACTTATAATATTAGTACTAATACTGCTAATCATAATAAGTTCATTCGTGGCATACAAGTATGCCAAGCTCAAAGAAGAAGGAGTCCATTTCAAAAAAGCAGTATATCCCATCAGGGCAGTAATGGAATACAGCAGAGATCTAGGAATCACAGGCAACAGAAGCCTTGACTACCCAAGAATACCAATTGGAACAACTGTGACGCGCGATATCGCACTGAATAATGATTACGGCTTCAGACTGCGCATAGTGCCATCATTGCAAGGAAACGTCACTCCATACGTCGTATCAAGCATGGCGCCAATAACTCTTGAAATAGGCGAAATAAAAGAGTTTAATGTCAGCATATCAGGTCATGGAGCGCCAGGAAACTACACAGGCAACCTCACGCTAGATTTGTACAAGTTGATATGAAAAAACAGGTGCATATTTGGGAGTTTTTCATACTGTTAGTAATCATAACAACATTCGGATTTCTGTCAATGCCCTTTGGCCCAACAGGCGCGGATACAATGCAAACAGGCACGGCCTCATTCATTGTTATACCAAGCGTCGAGATTGACATAACAAAGACAGACTTTCCAGACCCAGTTCTTCAAGGAACAACGCTGACATACTTCATTCTCGTCAACGTCACTGGAAACGCGACGAATGTTACTGTAAATGATACATACCCTCCATTTGTTACATTCAACGGGTCGCAACCGCCGCCAACAACAGGCAATAACACATGGTTCTTAGGCAATCTGAGCAACACAACCTTCCAAATCAACATAACAGTAAATGTCAGCTCAACATTCACAGGATTCCTGGTAAACAATGCAACAGTCTTCTTCAACACTTCAAACGGAGTAGAATTCAACGCGAGCGACATTGAAGTCACAACCGTCATCGGGCCAACTCCTCCGCCAGGCGGAGGACCAGGAGGAGGCTCCAAAGGCGCAATGGCAGGCTGCCCGACTCCAAAAGCCATCGAAAGAAAAGTAGGAGACCACTTTGAAATATTCTACACCTGCTGCACAGACGAAGACTGCGAAAAAGTCTGGAAATTAAAAGATTACTACTGCGGCAAGAGACCTGAAATACTTGCGGCAGCGGTCTGCATTCCAATCAAAAAAACAGAAATGCCAGTCTATGCAGGAGGAATATGCCCTGTGCCAAGACTCTGTGGAACATTATGCTGCGGAATTGGCGAAGTCTGCTATAAAGGCAAATGCGCTGTTTTAGAAGAAGAATTTGAGGTACCTGCGCCTCCAGAAATTGAATCCTATTATGTTCTCGGAATAAAAGAAATGAGCATACTGTGGCTATTAATGTTGATACTTCTCGCAATAATCCTGCTCTTCATACTTGTAGCGCTCCTAACTCTGCGAAAAAAGAAGAAGAAAAAGAAGAAGAAAAAGTGACTGTTCCAAACACAAAAACTTTAAATACTTCTAGATGAGGACAACAGGTATGAGCAAAAGAGTGTTCGCTGTAGCAGTATTGTGCCTCCTGGTTCTTCTCGTGGCATGCGAATCAAAAACAACAGGCAAAAGAGTGGCCATACCAGAAGCAACAAGCAAGTCTTCAGTAACTGGGGCAATAGCAAGCACTCCACAAACGCCGACAGGCGAAACAGGCAAGTCGGCTGCAGAAGCGCTCAAAGAGCTGCAGGCAACAGGAACAACAACTCCAAGCGGCGAAAAAAGCGGCAGCTTCTATCCGCCTGTAATAACAGATGCAACAGGCAAGGACGCTTTGGCAGCAAAAACAAGAGCATTAATGACGCAAGGAACATACGATCCGAAGACGGATGCTATCGGAGACTTTGGCGCCAAATACCACGAGAAAGACGGCGACCCGACAAACCTTCCAGAAGGATACAGCAACAACCAAGGCGACTAATTATTTGTGATACTTCTCTCCTTTTAAGATTGTAAAAGCACGATAAACCTGCTCTGCAAGCATCAAACGCGCCATATCGTGAGGAAAAGTCATTCTGGACAAAGAAAGAAGAACATTGCATTTGCTCTTAACTTCTGGATGAAGTCCTGCAGGCCCGCCGATGACAAATGTAACATCGCTGTGAGTTTTAAGCAAATCCGCCAATTGTTCGGAAGAAAGCTGAACTCCGGAAGAATCAAGCCCAACAACAAAACCTTTCAGCTTGGAAAGAAATTCTTCAGCTCTGGCAGAATCCTTGAGTTCAAACAACTCAAAACGGCAATATTTTGGCAAACGCTTCTCAAACTCTTTTGCAACGGCAAAATCTTTGGAAAGCCGGCCTACAACAAAACGAATCATACAAATATCGGAATGCCTTCCTTGACAGGATAGCTCTTTTTACACTTAGTGCATTTCAGGCTGCTGCCAGACTGAGCTAACTTTATCCTGTGCTTAGGGCAAACCAATATATCGCGTAGTTCTTTTTGCAACATAGAACGTACTGTACATACAAACACCTTAAATATCTAACGATTTTGGGAATACACATGGAAGAAATACAAGCAATGCTAGGAATACTAGTCATTTCTGCAATAGCCCTGACAGGCTATTTTGTATTAGCACAAGGAGGAGCAGGAGCAGCAATCTCACAAACATACCTGTCCTGCTGCTGCGATATATTAACAGACGACGGACAACAATACTTAGTACGCTCACAAATACAAACGTTTGCTGACACCTGTCAGCAGGCGTGTGACTTTAACTACGCGGGCCAAGGGAAAATATTTTCACAGGATGGACTATGCGCTCTAAACCCGTAAACCACGAGAAACACGAAAAGATGGCAGTATTTGCCTTTCTTCTAACACTTGTAATTGCAGCAGGATCATTATATTATGTATGGCAGGTTAATGTCCAATACGGCAAAACAATAGAAGGAACACGAGCATTGGGGGAAATAATGTACAAAAGAGCGCTAAAAGAACAAATGGCGCAGCAAGAATATCCGGCAGCAGTGCAGGACTTCCAAGCTAAAAACGGATGCTGCATTTATATTGAAAGTTTGCAACTCGGCTCACAATTAAAATATGATGTTCTAAAAGGCTCAGCCGGCCTATGCACAGACAATATTGACTCGCACACAAAAGAACGAATAAAGATGAAAGAAATGATAATAGTAGACATAGAGGACAAAGAATGCCAAAAGAACATCCGCCAATAGAGACACACTCGCCATTGATGGCCAACGTCATACTAATCTTAGTTCTACTTTCAGCAGCAATAGGACTTTACTATATGTATACTGTAAGCGTTGGAAGGGCATTCATAACAGTGCCTCAAATGACAGTCATTCAAAGAGAGCTGGAATTCTGCTGCTGCGCACCAACAGCAAGGCCAGACCACCCATTTGAAGTATTCGGCAAAGTGCTAAAAGACGCAGACCCTGCGACAAAGGCAGCAGAATGCGACAGAATATGCGGAGAGCATAGCAGCGCTAAGCACCCTGCAGACCTGCTTTATCCAGGCGAATGCCACGGCTAATCGTCTGAAAAAACAGAAAGCTTTATATACTAGTTCTTACAGTTAATATATAAAGTTAATTGTGGTGTAACCTATACATCGGAATTCCCTTGGAATTCCGGGGCCGTCAAAAACAACGTTTTTGAGGGTT
>Ga0247727_10008314_pt1 | contig 19309 bp, 15 predicted proteins | sample WisWelCaveWW1625_FD_202498 | JGI IMG/M metagenome (GOLD analysis project Ga0247727, IMG submission 202498) | Biofilm microbial communities from Wishing Well Cave, Virginia, United States - WW16-25 | ecosystem: Environmental > Aquatic > Deep subsurface > Groundwater > Cave microbial mat | place... | reverse complement strand
GCGCTGGGAGCAGGAGTCTATAAATCAACGGACGGAGGCAAGACCTGGACTCACTCAGGGATCCGAAAAGCCGGTCAGATCGCGAAGATCAGGATTCATCCGGGCAATGCGGATCTGGTTTACGCGGCGGTTGTAGGAAACGCGTTCGTTCCTAATGACGAACGCGGGCTGTTTCGTTCGAAGGACGGCGGAAAATCATGGGAAAAGATTCTGTACATCAGTCCAAAGACGGGAGTCGTCGATCTGGCAATGGACGAATCGAATCCGCGAATTCTTTTTGCGGCGGCCTGGACGGGACAGCGAAAGCCCTGGACCATCATTTCCGGAAGCGAAGAAAGCGGCCTGTATCGCAGTGTTGACGGCGGGGACACCTGGAAAAAAGTAGAGGGCGGTTTACCGCAAGGTGTCGTCGGAAAAATCGGTGTCGCCATCTCTCCCGTGAATCCAGCAAGAGTGTGGGCGCTGGTGGAAGCGAAGGAAGACGGGCTTTATCGCTCTGCTGATGGCGGCGAGACATGGCGGAAAATGAGCACCAATCAGACACGCCGTCTTTATCAGCGCGCGTGGTACTACATGCATATTTATGCCGATCCTCTGGATGATCAGAAAGTCTATATATTGAATGTGGATCAATTCGTTTCGCGTGACGGCGGGACCGTTTTTGAAACGATCGACGTTCCGCACGGAGACGGACACGATCTGTGGATCAGCCCTGAAGACACGCGCGTGATGATCATGGGCACAGACGGCGGAGCCTCCGTAACTCTGGATTCAGGAAAAAACTGGTCAACTTTACTGAATCAACCCACGGCCGAAATCTATTTTGTGACTGCGGATGATCAGTTCCCTTATCGCGTTTACGGCGCCCAGCAGGACAACACCACCATATCGCTTCCGGGTCTCAGAACCACCGGTGTTACGAAATTTGAAGAGTGGCGCGATCTGGGAGGTGGCGAAAGTGGTCACATCGGATTCGACTTCCAGCATCCCGACATCGTTTATGCCGGAAGTTATGGTGGAGAAATCACGCGTGTGAATCTGAACACCGGTGAATACCGGAGCGTGATGGCGTATCCTCAGATGGAGATCGGACTCGCTGCCCGGGACCTGCGCTATCGTTTTAACTGGAATGCGCCGCTTCGAGTATCCAGACACGATCCCAAAATCATCTACTACTCATCTCAATACGTGCACAAAACAACGAATGAAGGCCAGAGCTGGCAGGTGATCAGTCCTGATCTGTCGCGCAATGATCGTTCGAAGCAGGGTTACTCCGGCGAACCGATCACGTACGAGAACACCGGAATCGAAGTTTATTCGAACATTCTGTCGTTTGAAGAATCCCCGTTGCAAGCCGGCATTTTATGGGCCGGTAGCGACGATGGCCTTGTTCACGTAACTCAGGATGGCGGAGCGAACTGGCGCAACGTTACACCGCCCGGCGCTCCCGAATGGGGAGCGGTGAACGCCATTGAGCCATCGCCTCATGATCCTGCCCGGGCTTTTATCGCCGTTCATAAATTCAGATTGGGGGATATGCATCCATATATATATCGCACCGATAACTACGGAAAAACCTGGACGCTTCTCACAAACGGAAAGAATGGTATTCCCGATTCGGTACCCGCCCGGGTCGTACGCGAAGACCCCGCCCGAAAAGGATTGCTTTATGCCGGCACGGAATCCGGAATGTACGTTTCTTTGGACGATGGGACCACATGGCATTCTCTCAAGTTGAATCTTCCGGTGATTCCCGTTACGGACCTGAAAGTTCATCACAACGATCTGGTCGCCTCGACTCAGGGTAGAAGTTTCTGGATACTGGATGATCTGACTGTGATTCACCAGATTGCCGGAATGATTCAGAATCAAAAGCCCGCTTTGCTCAAGCCGCGGAATGCTTATCGTATGAGACTTGTGAATGCCGATGAAAATCCTCCAAACGGGGCACTGATTTTCTATCACTTGCCGGAGGAATCCAAAACAGAAATCACCCTTGAGATTTCTGATGCTGCAGGAGAATTGATCCAGGCTTTTTCGAGCGAATCCGATCCGGAGCCGAATCCTGAATTTCCGTATTACTTTATGGGAGAATACCGTGGTGATCGAAAACTTTCGAAGAACGCCGGACTGAATCGTTTTGTATGGGATAACCGTTATCCGGTTGTCGATTTTCCTAAAGGCGTCATTGTCTGGGGATTTCTCGGCGGTCCCAGAGTCGCTCCCGGAACATTCAAAGCAACTCTCAAAATCGCAGACTGGAAGCAGGAACAGACTTTCCAGGTATTGAAGGACCCGCGAGTAACCGCATCTCAGCAGGACCTGGATGAACAATTTGCTATAGAATTGCAGGTCCGGGACCTGCTCAACCGGATTTATGATGGTGTTCGAAATTTGCGTGACGCCCGGTCCCAGACAAAAGAAATATCCGTACGTTTGCAAGAGGCTGGTAAAGATGCGGGCGCGCTAACGGCAATGGCCGAAGAATTAAACTCTAAATTGACCGCTGTAGAAGACGAGCTCATGCAGGCTCGAAACGAGGCCGATCAGGATACGGAAAACTTTCCGACGAAGCTGGATAATCAACTCGCGTACATATCATTACTGTTAAATTCAACGGATAGTCGTCCAACTGACGGACAGCGGGAGCGCGTAAACGAGCTGGCGCAGGAAATCGAAAAACAGCTTGCGAATCTCAAATCTTTGCTTGAAAACGATGTAGCTTCCTTTAATCGCACCGCGGTCAGTCTTGGCGCGCAACCTGTGATGATGAAGAAGTGAGGGGGGTGAGGGATTGGTGAAGCATGCCTGTTGAACCTGCGCCATGGCATTTTCCTGATCGCGGAATAGCCGTGCGGTTATTCTTCACATGCTGGCTGGTCTACTCACTGCATTTCGCAACCAACATTGTACGCGAAATCTACCCGGCTATTACTCTGGCGGATCACTGCAGTTTTCGCGTGGATGAATACGCGGGGCTACATCCGGATCTGTTTGAACTGCCGGGATTCGGCTGGCACATTAATAATAATCCGGGCGCCTCGATGTTCGCTGCGGTCCCGTACTTCCTGAACAAATGGTGGATCGACAGCGCCGTTGGATATGTTAAAGAGCGGCGTGGATCGGGCCCACCACCAGTGTACGATTCACCCTGGCCAATGGCGCGGGAGTTTTATGCTGAATCCTGGAAAAGAGGACTGGATATAAAACTCGGACTCGCGGCGCTTGTGATGCAGGTCTTTTTCATGGCCCCGCTTTCGGCGTTCGGGGTCGCGCTGATGTTTTTTGCGCTAAGAAAAATCTTTCTTTCAAACTCAATCGCATTCTGGCTCGCTGCGCTCTACGCCTTCGGTACGCCGGTATTTTTTCGAACCGGCACGCTGAACCAGAACCTGATTCTGGCGCATGTCTCGTTTGCGGGATTCATCGCGCTCTGGAACGTGAACGAAGCCGGCACCCTTCCGAAACGATTCTTTCTGGCCGGTATGGCTGCCGGATCTGCTGTACTCCTGGACTACAGCGGCGTGATCATCCTGGGCGCACTCATCATTTATGGAGGGATGAAGCACCAGGAGAATCACGGTAAACATTTATTGCGTTACGCGGCAGGCGCACTCATACCGCTTTCCATTCTGTGGTTCTATCAGTGGAAAAGTTTTGGGCAGCCGTTTTTACCGGCTCAAAGCTATATGCCCGTAATCAATCAGTGGGTTGAAACGGGATTTCACGGATATGCAGGACCTCAATTGGATTTGCTCTGGTCCTTACTGTTCGATTATCGATACGGACTCTTCCTGGCCTGCCCGATTCTGCTTCTTTCTATTGTTGCGCTTCGAATACGTAAGTTTCACTTGCCAAAGCTTGAGGTCAGCTTTTTGTTGATTTGCTCTGTCCTGATCTGGATATTTTTCAGCGGCTCAAATTACACGCGCCTCCAGTTCAATACTGGAATCCGTTACCTCGTTGCAATCGTTCCTTTCCTGTTTATTCCGGCCGCAATTACTCTTATGTGCTTACCGCGCAAAATAATTCTTCTTGTATCGGTGCTTTCCGTTACTCAGGCTTGGTGTCTGGCTATGTTTCGCGATGTGGAACGTGGACTCGGCATTCTCGAACCCGTGGTTCGCGTCTTTACAGGCGGCTTTCAACTTCCCGCGTTAACAACACTTTCACGAATGGAGCCATTCAAGTACTACTTCGCCGGTGGAATTTCTCCGCTTCCTCTGTTCGCCTTAGCAGCAGCCTTGATCTTCATTCTCTGGAAACGTAACTAATCCCCGACGCAGATGCATGCGTAATCAATTTTATTGAAGTCGTAGTCGTAGTATTTCGTTGTGGATCCCAGACCTGAAATTGCAAGCCATTCCTTCTTCACTTTTTTGTTTTCCTTTGTCTCCTTTAGTTTAGAGAAAAGAGTACAGGAACACTTTGTGCCTTCGGCCGTACTGCAAGAGGCCTGCACTTCCTGACAGTAAATTCCTTTCTTTTTGAATTCAGGATTCTCTTTAGCTTCCGTTAGAAAAGTTCCTTCCTTGCACACCTTCATATCTTTAGTCGGATTGGAACATCTCTTAAAATTCAGAATGGGGCTTCCTTTAAAAGTGGTCCGGTCTTCAGCGGCAATCAATTCGGAGATCTTGATCAGACCTGAGCTTGCCGCGAAAGCAAGCGCGACCGCACATGCAAACATGAACTGGAGAAAGCGTTGGTTCAATTGAGACTTCATGTGAACATCCTCCTTACCCCTAATGACAAGACGTCCAAAAACCTTTCATATAAAGTCAATCTTCGACCACATGGGATTCAAACAGCTTGCGATATTCGGACCATCGGATACGATCAAACTCGCCGTTATCGGCCAGACATTTTGAAACCGCGTATCCCATTAACAGAGCGTGATGAGTGTTATCGTGCACGAATAGACCCTGTCGTCCGAAGGTCAAGAGTCCGTCGATTCCGCCGCACCAGTGATCGAGCGCTTCAAACGCATGTTCATAACCCTGGTAGTAGACCGGATATGCATTCGGCAAACGACGCGTTAAAACACGGTGGATCTTTGCCTGAACCGGAATTCCCGCATTGCTCAACGACTGAACAACCATATTTCCAAGCTCTTCATCGGATTGCTTCCAGTAAGGACCATCCACATCGCAAGGCAACTCGGCGCAAATTACCGTTACTCCCGGAGGTCCATTGCCTGCAGAGAAAATCTTTGGCTCGGATAAACGCGATATGGCTACTTCGGGCTCCGGAAAATAGTGGGCATCGTATTCCGTAAACCGGTCCTGCTCAAGCACCAGATACGTGAGGATCATTCCGCGAAAACGAATCTGTGAGGCGGCATCGAGTATCCCGGAAGGAGCGGATGCGCAACGAATCAAAACGTTGAGCGGGATGGTTGATAGCACGTTGCCGGCTTCGATTTCATGAATCGTTCCTTCTTTCCTGCAGGTAACAGACCGGACCTTCTGCTGCTCAATCACCACTGATTCCACACGGGATTGAAACTCTATTTTCGCCCCTTCTCGTTTCGCTGCCTCGTAAAAGGCATCGGAAATTTGACCGTACCCGTTTCGTGGATAAAAAAAATAGCCGTCTCCAGGGGAACGCAAACCCGGCACAGTGGACAAAACTTTCCACAACATCCTGGTAAGGGAACTGGCGGAAACGCGCCTGTGGGCTTGAACAGCGGCAAGTTCTTCCGGTGAAACGCCCCACAGCTTGCGCGCATACGGAAAATAAAAATCGCGACAGATCGTGCTTCCAAGGCCTGATTCCAGCACCGAGGCAAACGAAGGCGGCGCATTCGAGGAACTTCCAAAGAGTTTGTGGAGACGATCCGAGATGACACCGGCAACAAAGCTGGGGGGTAACCGTAACGCCAGATCAAGAAAACGCAACGGGAAGTGAATCCAACGGCCCTGCATGCGAATTCGCCCGTGGCGCGGACGCTCCAGTAGATCGTCGCCAAGCAGTGTACGGATGTCGCTCAAGACTTCAGCGTCGCATGCAGGATGCAGACGGTGGCTTCCATAATCGACACGAATTCCATCGATTTCAAAACTGCCTGCATTACCGCCGGGATGTGGGTTCTGTTCAATGACTGTGACATCGGCTATGCGACGCCTCGCAAGATGATAAGCTGCGCCCAGTCCGGCCGGACCGGCTCCGAGTATCACTACCTGAGGTCGCTTCATTTCCTGCCTATTATACAGCCTGCTACTTTCATTTTTCGTGTACTGGGAATATGTTACTACTGACGTTGAATTTCTTGTTTTTCTGGAAAAGATTTTCTGAAAACAATGACTTTGAATTTGAACCGCAGAATATCGAACAAGGAAGTCAGAACAGCAGAAGTTAGCGCTGATTGATGCGATTCGGTGTAAGTATGTGTGTTTTTGAATAGGTTCTGGCGGTTGTGAAGAAAAAGAGCAGCCGGTTGATTCAAATTGACCAGCATCGAAAAGGCACGGCCGCACTTCTGCAGTTCGGAGTTCCTTATTCGATATTCTGACTTCTCTTCGAAAATCATTTCGGTTGTCGGCTCTGCCGCGATAGGTTAAAACAGCCTTATGGAACTCACTGTCTGGGAAAGATTCCTGATATACGGCATGGCCGGTTGTACCTTCGAGATTCTCTTTACAGGCATAAAACAACTCTACAATTCTCGATTTAGAGACTGGTCGTTGCGCGGAAAAAGTTACATCTGGATGATCCCGATTTACGGATTGATTGCTTTTCTTTTTGAGCCGGCTCATGATGCATTTCGGTCGATGCCGTGGCCGGTTCGTGGTCTGATGTATACGGCCGGTCTCTGGATCGTTGAATTCTTGACTGGTTGGATTCTTCGCGTGACCACTGGCCAGTGCCCATGGGACTATACGAATCGTTCCAGGTATCACTTCATGGGTCTGATTCGATGGGACTATGCGCCCGTCTGGTTCGGTTTCTGCCTGGGACTCGAACCGCTTCACGATTTACTATTACGCGTCCGAATATAAGACAGTGCTACCGATGTAGCACGGACCGTCCGAGACTTAGCTCGCGGCAAGACGCCCCCAATGCAGGCCGGCCTGCGCTCCGCACCACTTTGCTGATCAATACAGAAAGGGAATGAACCGCTTCGTCAGGGAACAGTATTCTGAATATTTTGGAAACACCGCGGCCAAAAGCTTCTCTTCCTGTGATGCCTGTCTGACAACAACGAGCGCAATTAGAGCCGTCGCTAGAACAAGCCAGGATTCGAGGGCAAGCTCCAGACCAACGATCAACAGGATGTCGCCCGCATAGATCGGATGCCGGATATAGCTATAAATTCCGTGCGTTATCATCTCTTGCTGAGATCCAGCGTGAAGGTCCTCAAGATCCTTCCAGCTTTTTCCTAACTGAATTCTACCGGCAACGGCAATCGCCAGTCCGGTGACGAACAGGAAAAGACCGGCAATGCGAACAAACGGATGAGGGGTGCCGATCGGAAACACGTTCAAGAACAAAGTCTGAATCAAGAAAAAAATAAGAACTGCGATTTTTGCCAGCTTGACCATTCTTTTCATCAAGCCGGTAGAACGCTTTCCCTGCGAGGGCAATGGAAATCTTCGTTTCCAAATCTCCCAGATCAATTTATGGAAAACCAGGCCCGAAAATAGAAGAATGCGTAGCAGCAACATCAATCTCCTGTAACGAGCTGCTTCACGAAACGGAACGCGCTTCGAAACCGGATGTAGCGAGCAAATGCTGAAGTTCCAACCTTCGCAAAGTGATCGTTGCCCGAAAAATAATACATGTCGATCCTTGGCAGAAAATAGAGATCACTTTCGGTCGAAACAAAATCCATATTAGTGGAACAGGCCGAATAGAATTTTTCCTCTACAATCCTCTTTGCTGCGGATGATTGTTTTCCGTAGGGATAGGCAAATGAAATATTTGTTCGGCCTGTCCGGTCTACAAGGACCTCTTTTGAGTGCAGAATCTCCTCCTGCAATTCATTCTCCGCAAGGGCCTTTAGATTCCGGTGAGTGGCGCTGTGTGAGCCGAATTCCATCTGGTTCTCCGCCATTTCTTCGATCTCAGTCCAGTCCATAAGATCGAATAATGGAATTGAGCCGGGTTGTCCTGGCCATCTATTATTCTTTCCGCAAAAGGAAGTGACAAGGTATATGGTCGCCTGGAATCCATGCTCTTTCAAAACCGGAAATGCGTGCTGATACACGTTCTTGAAACCATCGTCAAAAGTGATGACAACGGAGCTTTCGGGCATTGCCTCACGGCTCTGAATGATTGAACACAGGCGATTCAAGGGAAGGACGGTGAAGGCCGAACGTTTCAAAATCTCCATCTGACGGCGAAACTGGTCCGGCGAAGTTGAAATAACGGAGCCGCTGGAATCAATCGAATGATACGTCAAAATCGGGACCATTCGGATTACAGCTCATTCCTCATGTGATGGATGATGATTTCGAGAGTTTCATCCAGAGTTCGTGTTGGTTTGTATCCGACTCTGTTCTGGATTTTCTCCAGTGACGGGACCCTTCTGCGCAAGTCATCGAAAGCCTGTGAATAGGCCTGATCATACGGAATGTACCTGATCTCTGAACGGCTTCCGGTCATGTTCTTGATACGGCGAGCGAGCTCTTCAATCGATATCTCTTCTGTGGCGCCGATGTTGTAGACTTCGCCATAGGCTGAATCACATTGCGCCAGTGCGATCATTCCTTCCACAACATCCTTTACATAACCAAAGCAGCGTGTTTGCTTGCCGTCTCCATAAACCTGGATCGGTTCATTTCGCAAAGCGGCCCTTACGAATCGTGGAATCACCATTCCATATTGCCCCGTTTGTCTCTCGCCCACTGTGTTGAAGAATCTCATGATCAACACCGGTAGATGAAACTGCCTGTAGTACGCAAGTCCCAGGAATTCATCGATTGCTTTGGAGCAGGCATAGCTCCAGCGGCTAAACGATGTGGAACCGAGCAGGCAATCGTCTTCTTCCCGAAAAGGCACTTTCTCGCTCTTTCCATAGACTTCTGAGGAGCTGGCAAGCAAAACAGGCCTGCTGAACTTCCTGGCGATCTCCAACACAACCTCAGTTCCTTTGATGTTGGTTTCGATGGTGCGAACCGGCTGTTTCACAATCAGGTCAACACCAACGGCAGCAGCAAGATGAAAGACGGTATCATTGCGGTCCACAAGCATGTGCATCAGACGCTCATCCAGAACAGACCCGTTGATAAAACGGAAATCGTTCCTGTTCGCACAACTCTTGATGTTCCGGATGTTACCGGTAGATAAATCGTCAATCACATCCACGGTGTTTCCTGAGGACAACAGTTTTTCCGCCAGATGGCTTCCGATAAAACCGGCGCCTCCTGTTATCAAAGCTCTCATTGAACTGCTCCTTGAGATCGCCCGCTCTCCAGTTGCTGTATCAAGCTGAAATACTGATTCATGTGACTTTCCTGATTCCAGTACTTGAGATAGGCCTCGTAGCCTTTCTTTCCAAGTTCCCCGCGCAACTCCCGGTCAGCCGCCAGTTTTTTCATGGCGGCAATCAACTCCCCTTCATCATTGTATATGATGCCGCCACCGCTATCCTCCACAATCTCGGGTAATGCGCCGAGATTGTTTACAATTACCGGCGTTTTCATTGCAAAAGATTCGATAATGATGATTCCAAAGACCTCGTAACAAATCGATGGAACGATCACAGCGTTTGTGTGTGCATAGTAATTTCGCAATGTAGAATGACTCTGCTTTCCAAGAAACCGGACATTTGCAATTCCTTCGGCCATCGCCTTCAACGGCTCTGCGTACGTGCCTTCGCCGGCTATTAAAAGATCATACTCCGGCAGCTTCTTGAAGACAGGAATCAAGTTCTGTAACCCTTTAATTTTCTCCAGCCTTCCCACAAACAGGAAGTAAGGACGCGAATGAGGAGAATCGTTCAACGGCTCTTCCTCTCCATTCTTATCTTCTTCCGCAAGAAAGTAAGGAATATGCCGGATCGGGATGTTCAGCCCGTTTTCCAGATGCTTCTTCAACGTAAACCGGCTGGGTGAAATAAACGCGTCAATATTCGGAAGCATACGATCGAACAAACTGCTGTAACGCCACCACTGCGGAGGCCTCTTCCCATGAAGCTGACAGGAAATACAGCTTTTCTCGATGCATACTTCCCGGTTGTATTTCCAGAGAACATGCATGGGACAGACCAGCCAGTGTTCGTGAGTCGTGTAAAGCTTGATCGCGTTTCCAAACCGTACTGTTGTGATGCCGATCAACGACATGTTGTGATAATGAATCACATCATAATGGTTGTGTTCTACAAGTCTGCGAATTTTATTTTGTTTGAAAAACGGCATGCTCGTTTGCTGCGTAAGAAGCGGTGAAAGAAAACCTGCGCGGCTCTTCAGCGTATGAACTGTTACGTTGGGATGATTGGGAAACTCACCTTTCAGTCCGTCTGTCTCCAGCAAATTGAACGAATCAGCATCGTGGATCACATCCACTATGTGACCGCGGCGGGCCAGTTCATTCGAAAGACGATAAACATAAATAGCGTCTCCACCGAAACTGTAAGGCGGATAAAACGTGGTGATCATGCAAAAACGCAACGCTTTCATACACTCGCCTGCGCCACATCCTCAAAAATCTTCAACGCCTGTTGCGCAGCAAGAGTCCATTGAAACTGCCCGACACGTTTCAGTCCGCGCTTTCGCAATTCCTGCCGCTTTTCAGAATCCAGCAGAATCCCGCGAATCACTCCGATCGCTTCTTTGCGGTTCGTCGGATCAAAAAACACTCCGGCGTCTCCGATCACTTCGGGTAAGGATCCTGCGGAGCCGGCCGCAATTGGAGAACCGCAAGCCATGGCTTCTACCGCCGGCAATCCAAATCCCTCCTGCAGTGATGGAAAAACAAAAAGTTCGGCCGCGTTATAGAGATGAGCCAACTCGCTGTCTTCCAGATAACCGGTAAAAACAACGCGATTCCCTAGATCCAAACGCTCAACCGCCGCGCGCAACTCCGAATAATCCGAATAAAATGAATCGCGTTCATGATCTCCGGCCAGCACCAGATATAAATCGGCAAAGGCAGGAAGCCTCAAAAGCTCCGAGTATACTTCGATGAGGAACCGCAGATTTTTGTGAGGGCTGATTCCGCCTGCATAGAGCAGAAAGCGATCCTGTGGATTCAGATTAAACTTTGCAAGAATCCGGACCCGTTCTTCATCACAGGGAAGCAAGCGAAATGCATCTCCCGGTCCTTCGGTGACCACCTGGACCTTCGATTCGGGGAGGCGAAGGTGTTCCATAATCTGTTTCCTGGAATATTCGGATACAGTTACAATCCGGTCCGCCTGGCGCAGCGCCAGCCATTGTTTCAAGTTCCAGAAAAATTGGAGTTTCCTGTTCGGAAAAACAGCTTTCGCAAACTTCGCCGGAGTCATATCGTGAATCGTAACGACAACCTTTGTGTGATTCAACACGGGAAAGTAGGAATAAATGGCCGGAAAGAAAAAGATTTCCAGCGGTTTTGTCGCCACGTGACGGCTCATGGCCCACAAATCCGCGAGCGAGCGACGTCCGGAAGCCGAAGCTGCTTCAACTGGAGCCTGGTCTGTTTGTACGATTTCCAGGTATGCATTCGCCGGAAAACGGTGTTGTCCGGCAGTTTTTTGATCAACAAAAAGCCAGTATTCATTCTTTTGGTCCATTGCCGTCAGGGCTGTGAGAAGCTCGCGGGCAAACCGCCCGAAACCACGACGATTCGACCAGCAGCACGCATCGACGCCTATTCGCATCCGGTTTAGTTTCTCAATTCCACGATCCGGTTGTAGATCCAGCCGATGGTCGTTCCCAGAAAAGTTCCCACCGCAAACCCCCAGAAAAAACCGATGATGCTGCCAAGAAATGAAACACGATATCCGATGAAGAACTGATTGAGCAGCTCCATGTGAGGACCGACAACGTGGCCACCTTTCAGCACCAGCCAGTTCGTCGCCAGAAAAATGATCAGCCCGAAAAGTATTCCCAGTATCAAACCGAGCACTTTGGCATTCAAAACAACAACCGCGTGAATCAGTTTCTCTTCATCACGCTCATTAGCAGAACTCAAAGCATTCTCCTCGCTAAATGTAATCCATCAGGTTTCTGAACGAAGATGCCTCAGCCTCTTCCTTTATATAGTAAAGGAAAATGCCGACAGCAAGGTTTCTCAGGTAAGCAAATAGCCATCCGAAAAGAAATCCCCAGAAAAAACTGTAGCCGAATCCGATCAGCGACCCCATCACTGAAACCGTATAACCGATGAAGTACTGATTCAGTAATTGTAGATTCGGTCCGATGACATCGCCACCTTTCAGGACCAGCGCCATCGTGGCAATGAAAATGGCAAGACCTGAAACCGCGCCGGTGGCTGTCGCCAGAGCCAGCTTATCCATGCGCGCAAACGTCTTTAATACAGCGCGATCCAGAGCAGGCATGATACGTTCCGGAATCATCGGTTGCCGCGTTGCCAGCAACGCAAACTCATCTTCCGCCTGCTCTCCCGTTACTTCCTCATGATAGTCAGGGTCTGCATTGACGGCCCATAGATCGTAGTTGTCTCCTTCAATGTTTCGCACGGCAAGCATCGCAGTCAACATGGAATGGTCCTGATTGTTGTATTTATGCATTCCGTTTCTGCCGACCAGTTGCAGGTTTTCAATGCCGTCAAGAAATCCCCGCGCGATTTCCAGACCCTGCTTGTAGGTCGAATCGTATACGGGATAGGCCTTTAGCATTCTCACCACGGTACCATCTTCAATGTCCTCAGTCCTGGCCAGACCCAGTTGCTCCAGTTCTTTTTTGCCCAGATTCACAAGATCCTGATCCGGCATGTTCCAGAGTCCGTCACCTTCAAAGCAAAAGTACTCCAAACCCAGACACGTGCGATTTGGATCAGGAACCATCTCGGGACTCCAGTTCTTGAAATTTTGAATGCGGCCTACTTTTACTCCCGGATCATGTATATAAATCCAGTTGTCCGGAAAGAGGTCCTTTTGATTGACAATCAACGCAACCGTAATAAAATCGCGGTAGTTTAGCGCATCCGCCGCATCATGGAGGTCCGAAGGCAACGGCGGATCAAATTTCTTGATCAGCTCACGAACAGGCATCGTGCTGATAAAGTGCGTCCCTGCAATTCGTTCCCGTTTTCCATCAATTACAGCGTCCACGGCAACGATGCGATTCCCGTTCCAGATAAAGGCATCTGCATCCGCGTTCAAACGAATATCACAACCGTTCTGCTTCACGATGCCGGCAACTCTTTCCCACATCATGCCCGGGCCAAAACGTGGATAGTGGAACGCATCAATCAGAGTCTTGATGATCTCACCTTTCTTTTCCGGCTTCTTCAACAAGGCGTTCTTGAGGACGGCGGTTAACGATAACCCCTTGATGCGTTGCGCCGCCCATTCAGCGCGAATCTCATTGCAGGGTATGCCCCAGACTTTCTCCGTGTAGGTTTTGAAAAAGATCCGGTACAATCGTTTCCCGAACCGGTTTGACACCCACTCTTCAAACGTGTCGTTTTTCGGATCTGGAAAAACACGGGCCCAGAAATAGCTGGTTGCTATCAAAAGACTGTTCCACAATCCGAGTCCGCTCAGAGCATTCCATGCCCGCAACGGATAGTAAAAAAATTTCTTGTTGTAGTAAATGCGGGAAAGGCGGCTGCGATGCAAAAAATCCGTCTGCAAAATCTCGTGCCACATTCTTTCAACGGCCCGCACTTTTGTAAAAAAACGATGCCCGCCGATGTCGAAATGATAACCACGATAGCTGACGGTTCTGGCAAGCCCCCCTAATACTGAATCTTTTTCCAGGACAACAGACTCAATATTTCGTTTCGACAGCTCATACGCTGCCGTCAGACCGGCCGGCCCCCCTCCAATGATGACTACCTTTTTGGGTGGGCCGGGCATTGCACTATTTTCCTGGAGCACGATACTCAACAGTCTTCCGCGTGGCTTCGTCCACTTCTTCGGGGGTCATTAAAACGGTAGTACTCACCTGAACGACGTCTGTCGAATTGACGGCGAGGGCAATGGCTGCGGCGCTGACGTTATCCGGCAGGTCCGCTATCGCATAAACGTCATTCTCCCCGAATGCGAAATAGAACGATTCGACCGTGCCACCCATTTTATTTACAAGAGCAGAAATGGTCTCACGCCGGCTCACCCCACCCTCTTTGAGTAGCCCGCGCGTTCCCTCTGCCGTATATTTTGCAGACCAGAGATACTTTGCCAACACATCCTCCTGCGATGTTTTTCGGGAAACTTTCATTATACGACAGCTTTCCCTGATGCATGTCTCCCGAATCTCTTTGATCCGGCGCGCCCTCTATCTAAGATCCTCAATTCGAGTATGTTGCTGGTGGTCTATCAGCTTGTCTCATCGACGAACCGGAGCATCGACTTTTGGATAACTGGACAGCCGCTTTTCTAACCGGTCCTGAACTTTAATGTATTCCGTTTTCCCCGCCAAATTTTCAATCTGATAAGGATCGTTCCGAAGATCATAGAGTTCGGGCCCATCTGCTTGTGTGAAGATGCAGGGCGCGCCTGTTCCTGTGTTGCTCTCATACCGGATGTAGATGTATCTCTTGTTGCGGATTGCGCGAAACGGGGGACGGCATTGATCCGGATCACCAATATCACCAGGGCGATCAGGCCATCCTTCAAAAAACAGGCTTTTTCTCCATCGCGTTCTTACCCCGGCAAGCAAAGGCGCCAGCGATTTTCCGTCCGTTTGAGGTGGAACCTGCAGTCCTGCAAGCTCATAGATCGTAGGAGCTATGTCGATGTTCGCAACAAGATCCACGTTTGCTCGATGCGAGTCCACAGGTATTAAAGGTGGAAATCTTACGGCAAAGGGGACACGAATGCTTTCCTCATAGGGTGCATTTTTGCCCTCCAAAAAATGTTCTCCCAGATAAGTCCCGTTATCGCTAGTGAAAAGCACAAAGGTGTTGTCCAGAAGGCCTTCTTGCTTCAGGAATTCCAACATCGCATCCACCGCCTCATCCACCGCAGCAAGTGAACGAAGCTGAGATATGCGCAAAGAATCAATTGCAATCTGTATTTCCGGAGACATGAAAGGGCGTCCCGTCGGATCTTTCGGTATCCACGAAGCCTCCTGGATCCAACGCGGCTTATCCGATAGATCCTGCTCAGCGTAGCTTGGCGGACGGTACGGAGATAAATCTGAGAACATTGATGAATGACGCAATGCCGGAGTTGCCGGTTCATGAGGCGCCGTCGGAGCGAAGTAAAGCAAGAATGGTTTGTTCGAGTTGGCGGCCAGCTTCAGAAAAGCGGAAGCGTAGCGCAACAATTCGTCGGTTATGTATTTGCAGTTGCCCGATTGCGGATCCGTACATCGATATCGAACAACTTTCTTCTTTAAGTAAAGATCAAAATTGAAATAGGAGTCTGATGCGTGACCTTGGAGGAGATCAACTCCCGCCCAGTAATCGAATTCAGTTTTTCGGCGACCAACCCACGGACCTTTCCACGAATTCAAAAATCTACCGACCAACCCCGTATAATAACCGTTGTTCTTGAGATCTTCCGCAAAATGATTCATCTGCGCGAAAGCAACGCGATCGGAATTGGTTATATTTCTCATCACGCCATGGTTGCGCGCCAGCGTTCCTGTGAAGATGCTGGCACGACTCGGACAGCAGAGAGGCGTTGTAACAAATGCGTTTTGGAAGTCCACCCCTTCCTCCCGGATCCGTTGCCAGGTACGCGGCATGATTTCCGGTGATAGCGAATCAAAACGTTGATCATCTGTAAGGATGATCAGGAAGTTTGGATCTGTTCCTGCCGTGGCAACAAACGGAACCAGAATCAGAAACAGGACAATGAATTTCATGAGCAAGCGTTCATTATACAGGCTATTTGTTGTTATACTTCTTTAAGATGAACCGAATCTTTGTTTTGTTGCTTTGCCTTTTTCCCATGATTTCTTAAGGCGCTAATTTGCCGTCAGGCTTTCAGGAAGATCTGCTGGTCTTTGGCCTCAATCATCCTGTCGCTGCTGAATATGCTCCGGACGGCCGGTTATTCGTTCTTGAAAAGGGAGGCAGAATTCTAATCTTCAAGAATGGCGTTTTATTGCCGAAACCATTCTTGAAACTACGCGTGAATGATATATTCGAGCGTGGATTCCTGGGATTGGCAATCGATCCGGATTTCCTGAGCAATCACTACATCTACATCTATCGAACGACTTCACCCGATTCGCCAAAAAACCGGGTAGAACGTTACACGGCAACTGGAGACGTTGCGACTCGTTCGAGCAGAAAAATACTGCTTGCAGGCATCCGTTCGGATAATGGTCAGCATAACGCGGGCGGACTTCGATTCGGTCCCGATGGCAAACTCTACATCTCCACAGGTGATGGCGGAGTGGACAAAAACACAGCACAGGATTTGAGATCCTTGAACGGGAAAATTCTTCGCATCAATCCTGATGGATCGATTCCAGAAGATAATCCGTTCGTTGGTAGACCCGGTTCACGAGCCGAGGTCTGGTCTTACGGTCTCCGGAATCCATGGCGTTTTGCGATTCATCCGCAATCGGGAACCCTTGCGATAGGTGATGTGGGGAGCGCTTTCTTTGAAGAAATTAATATCGGCAGGCCCGGATCCAATTATGGATGGCCGCTCGCAGAAGGAATCACCCCGAATTCCAGTTTTGTAAATCCGGTGTTCCAGTACAGCCATGTGGAAAGCAGCAAGGATGCGGCTGTCAATGGAGGCGTCTTCTATACCGGAAAGAATTTCCCATCAAAATACTTAAACCGCCTCTTCTTTACGGACTACATCCGTGGATTCATCAAGATTTTGAGTCTCAATGAAAGCAGAAATTCTATTGGAGTTGAGGATTTTGCAAAAGGCCTGGAAACACCGGTTCATATGACTCAGACTCCTGACGGAGCACTCCTGTATGTTGGAATCGGGGCAGGTGAAATCCGGAAGATTCACTTCGTAGGAGGAAGGAACCGGCCGCCGGTAGTTGCGGCGCAGGCTTCACGCGATTCGGGTAAAGTCCCTTTAACGGTCCAATTCTCATCCAGGGGAAGCCACGATCCCGATGGAGACCCCATTCGATTCCTGTGGAACTTTGGTGACGGGCATAACGCAACAACGCCCAATTCTCTACATACATACGCAACAAAAGGTGTCTTTTTTGCCGTGTTGACCGCTCGCGATGACAAAAAAGGAGTCAGCGATTCACAGTCCATGAGAATCACTGTTGGTAACGAGGCGCCCGTTCCATTGATACTAAGGCCTTCTTCCCAACTGGTCGTTCGTCCGGGAGAAGTAATCGCGTTTTCAGGTAAGGGAATCGATCCCGAAGATGGCTCGCTCAGCCCGAGGTTTCTGTTCTGGAGCGCTGAATTGCACCACAATGCTCACACGCATCCTTTCTTCAACGATCTTCGCGGCCGGAACGGAAATTTTGTTGTGCCGGAAACGCATGAGGTCGGAACACTGTTCTACAGACTACAGCTCGAAGTCATCGATTCGGCAGGAGTTCGTAGCGAGACCTATGTCGACCTGATCCACAAACCATGAACTGTTCCTTCCGGTGAGAAATCCGATGACGGCAGTTCGTTTATGGGAGCTTTGGAAAAAGGAGCAATGCCTTCTATAATTGATACAAAGCGATGTTCGTGCCTGCGTACCGCAAACTTCCTTTGACGGAGATTGAGCGCCGCGCAGAGGAAGCTGTATCCGCGCTTCAGCAATGCAGGGTTTGTCCGCGCGATTGCAAAGTCGACCGTCTTGCGGACAAGACTGCCGCCTGCCATACCGGACGCTTCGCTCGCGTCTCCAGTTTCTTCGCGCATTTCGGCGAAGAGGATTGTCTCCGCGGTTGGAACGGTTCGGGCACCATTTTCTTTGCAATGTGCAACCTGCGGTGTGTATTCTGCCAGAACTGGGATATCAGCCAGATGAAATCCGGGACTCTCACGACTCCCGAAATGCTGGCAGAAATGATGCTGAGTCTGCAGAAGCAAGGCTGTCACAACATTAATTTCGTGACCCCGGAACACGTCGTTCCCGAAATTCTCGAAGCGCTTCCTCGTGCAATCCGAAAAGGACTGAGGCTGCCGATCGTTTACAACACCTCTTCGTACGACAGCATGGAAAGCTTGCGCTGGATGGACGGCATCGTGGATATCTATATGCCTGATTTTAAATTCTGGTCGCAGGAGCATTCTTTTCGTTACGCGAAAGCCAGGGACTATGGTCCGGTCGCGCAGCGTACGATCAGAGAGATGCACCGCCAGGTCGGAGACTTGCAATTCGGTGAAGACCAACTGGCAAAGCGCGGACTTCTTGTGAGGCATCTCGTGATGCCGTATGGCGTTGCGGACAGTGAACCGATTCTAGACTTTCTTGCGCGCGAAATCTCGCCGCATACGTACGTCAACATCATGCAGCAGTACCGTCCGGAACACAAAACGGACCGCTATCCGGAAATCCACCGGCGGCTCTACTACGACGAGTTCCAGCAGGCCGTCCGCTTCGCCGGGAATGCGGGCCTTTACCGGCTGGACCAACGTTCAATCGCCTCTGCGTCAAGACTCCATCGATCGTATGACCGGCACGAAGTGATGTTCGACCTGTAATCTTTTCCCCGCATGCGGAGCGTCCACTTCGATCATACATTCCATCTTCCGGGCCTGGTTCTTGATCGAAGGAGAGGTGACGTCACAGTTTCGTTCGCGCATGGCCGTTCCCGTTTTTTACTGTATGATGGAGCGCAAAGAACATCATCGAGTGGAGGAAATTACACAGGTCTTATCGCAATCAAGGTGAAAAAACCAATCATAGTTCTCAGCCTCATCCTCTCAGTCCTGACTTTTAACGGGTGCCGGACCAGGACAGCCTCTACCTCGCGGCAGGTCAATCTATTTGTATGGTCAGCTTACATTCCGGAATCCGTGCTTCAGGCGTTTGAAAAACAAACAGGAATCCGGGTCAATTGCGACACGTTCGAATCCAATGAAGCATTACTGGAGAAGATGCAATCCGGATTGGCCGGGTACGACGTGATCGTTCCATCTGACTACATGATCCAGATACTCAGACGCCAGGACCTGCTTTCGCCGGTGGATACAGCGCGCATTACGAACCTACGCAACATTCATCCGCGATTCCTGAACCTTTCCTTCGATCCCGGCAATAAATACTCGGTCCCTTTTTTATGGAGCACCAGCGGCATCGGATATAATCAGTCTAAGG
>Ga0247727_10008313_pt1 | contig 19316 bp, 17 predicted proteins | sample WisWelCaveWW1625_FD_202498 | JGI IMG/M metagenome (GOLD analysis project Ga0247727, IMG submission 202498) | Biofilm microbial communities from Wishing Well Cave, Virginia, United States - WW16-25 | ecosystem: Environmental > Aquatic > Deep subsurface > Groundwater > Cave microbial mat | place... | reverse complement strand
TTCCGGCACATACCGAAGCAGCCCTCAAAAAGAATGTGCCGTACAGAGGTCCTGAAGCGCCGCCCACTGTTTTGATCAACGTCGTTGCCACTATCTTTAATACATGATCGATGTCCTGCGGAATCGATCTATCCAGTTCTGTTTTTACCGCGGTAAAACCCCGATCCATATTGATTCCGTGGTCGGCATCACCAATAGCGGAGTCCAGATCGGTCAAATATTGTTTATTAATTGCATAGACCCGTTGCACCGCTGCGATCCATTCCAGAAGATCATCACGACCTACCGCCATATTCTACGTCACTGAACCAGCTTAAATTCCACGGCGCAAAGCGGGCGTGTGCACCGGATCATCCCACAACCCGGTCAAGGTCTCATCCGTATTCAGTAATGTAATCGAGCAACCTGCCATTTCCAGAGATGTAACGAAGTTCCCGACAATTTGCCGGACAATCGAAATGCCTCGTGCCTTGCAGGTTTGTTGCAATTCATTGTAAACAAGGTAGAGCTCGATTAGCGGAGTTCCCCCCATACCGTTGACCATTGCAATCACCTGATGACCGCTCTTTAACGACAGGTCCGTAACAATCGGCTCTATCAGCATTTCAACAATTTCTTTTACGGTTTTCAGCGTCATTCGGGTTCTGCCCGGTTCGCCGTGAATCCCGATGCCGATTTCCATCTCCCCTTCACCAATATCAAAAGTCGGTTTTCCTGCTGCCGGCACCGCACACGAAGTCAATGCCATCCCCATAGACCTGCCTTGATCGTTGACCTTTCCGCAAATGTCGACTACTTGCTGAAGTGGCATGCCTCGTTCGGCTGCGGCTCCGGCAATCTTCTCGGCCAGTACTGTTATTCCCACGCCTCTACGACCGGCAGTGTACAGACTGTTCTGGACGGCCACATCATCATTCGTTATGACGGTTGAGACTTGGATCCCATCCGCCGAACAGAGTTCAGCAGCCATTTCAAAATTCATCACGTCGCCGGTATAGTTCTTTACGATGTGAAGAACACCGGCGCCGCCATCAACCGCTTTTGTTGCTGCCTGCATTTGATCCGGAGTCGGAGATGTAAAAACATGGCCCGGACAAGCTGCATCCAGCATTCCGCGACCGACAAAACCGGTATGCATCGGTTCATGTCCGCTTCCTCCACCCGATATGATGGCCACTTTCCCGGCAACGGGAGCATCCGCTCGAATGACGTAGTTGGGATCGAAATGAACTCGAATTAAACCGGCATGAGCGGTGGCCATACCGGCCAGCGATTCAGTGACAACGTCTTCCGGTTTGTTGATCAGTTTCTTCATTTGAGAGGAATACTACCACGACAGTGATACCTCAAGCCGGCGCGTTCACGCATCGCCTGATACCTGAGCTTTTCGTGTTATTTTCGTTTGATCCATTCTTCAGCTTCTCTTAAATAGCTCTCGTATCTCCAGTTTGTGAACGGTTTTGATTTCAGCGCCCGTTGCAATCGCTCTTTTGCGCGTTCTGCAGACGCTATTCGCATTCTTGCTTCACTCTCGTTTTTCGCCTGAAGCAGGTAAAGCCGTCCTTGATCGGCAATCACTCCAGGATCATCCGGATTCAAGCTTAATGCCTTTACGGACATGCGCAACCCTTCGGAGATTTGTTCGTTGGAAGGGTTTTTTCTTTTTTGATTTGCCTCAGCCTGATAAAAATAAAACCGCGCCAGTTCGCCATAAATTCCTGCGTTTTCCGGATTCCTCTTTAACGCTTCCATCAAATGTCTCTTTCCTTTCGAGAATAGGGCCTCACCTGAAGCACCATTTTTGATAGCCCATCGCGCCTCCGATGTCTTTACGATTCCGAGAGTGAGGTGGGCTGCATATAAATCCGGTAGAATCTGAAAACATTGCTTTACGGCCTGTTCTGTTTTCAGCACGGCCTCATGCGGATTAATTCCGTGTTCTGCCAAGTAGATCACATCGATCGCATAGGCAATGGCCAGGCTGTTGTAGATGCGAAGATCAGGTCCTTTTATTTTCAATACCTGCTCAAATGCAACAACGGCTTTTCCCGTGTTTGACCGCGGATCAAGACCCCGGTCATTCTCATGTTCGGCGAGGATCAGATAGACGCTCCCCATCGCTGCATAGGGTCGAACCGACTTCGGGTTGATTTTGGAGGCAGTCTCAGTAAATTGAATTGCTTTATTGCAACTTTCGTGAGGATCCATGCCTTGCTTATTTTCATATTCCGCAAGCCTGGAATAGGCGTCTTTCATTCCAAGAAGCACAAAGAAATCTCTCGGATTCTGATTCAGAGCTTTCTGATAATACTGAACCGAGCTCTGGTAATCCGATCGCGGATCTTGTCCATGTCTCGCCCTGTTTACTCCAAGCCTGACGAAACAATCGCCTAACCGGGCATGCGCAATTACAAAGTTGGGGGTTAAGTCCAGAGTCCGTTGCAGGTTGGAAATAGCCTTCTTGATTGGATCAATGGGATTCTTGTTGCTTATTTCAGCGTGCTCGGACTGACTCATATAAAGCATTCCGGTCATGTAATATGGATAACCTGAATCTTTCACTAATGACGCGGCGCTTTGGAAATCCTGCATCGCCTGCTGGAATTCAATAACTGGATCCTTTCCCTTTGATACTCGATAAGATCCGATCAGGTAGTTTGTGTACCCGCGATCCAGCAGCGATTGCAGATCCCCGGGGTTTCGTTTGAGAGCCTCACCGGCAAGGTGAAGCGATTTTTGGTAGTCCCCCAAAGGATCTTTTCCAGTATTTTCTTTTTGCAAGCCGTATGACATGTGCCCAACGGACTTCAAATGGTATCCGTTTCCGTTGTCAGGATTGATCAGGATCGCCAATTCACAGGACTTTATAACCTGTTCAAATGATCGATCTACCGAAGCCCCGATTCTTGCTTCCATCCGCATCCGGCCATACCATTGTTTGCAATCATTCAAGTAGACATTCTCATCGCTTCGTCCCAACTCGGCTGCTCGCTTATACTCGGCTTCTGCTTCTTCAAATTCAAGAATGGCTCCTTTATAGTCTCCTGCGTCGCACAGGAGGCGTGCCCTGGCAAGATGGACATCTCCTCGCAGCTTCATTGCAGCGTAAGACCAGCGAGCAGCGGCAGAGGCTTCATACGATTTCTTCAACGCGTAATCAAATTTTTCGTCCAACAGCGCAATCAGGCCTTCAACGTAAGCAGGCGATTCCGATTCTGTTCTGGCCATACCCAGAAAGTTGAGCGCAGGGTCACGAAGCTCCTTTTCCAGATAGGGCTTCCTGGAAGTTCGATAGTCGATTCCTGAGTGAGCCGAAGCATCCACTTCTTGTTGATAACGACTTCCTAATGCTAATCCCAGTGAATAGGCAATGGATTTTCCACGGTAGCCGGCGTTCCATGCACTGTAGAGATGTTCGGCGGCTGTCTTGTACTCGCCCAATGCAAGATAACCACGGCCTAACGCAAAATGACCCGGACGCTCAGCGGGCGAGCCTGCTTCTTCAATGGTCTTTTTGATCTGCATCAATGTCTGTTTGGATTCGGAAAGCTCGCTCCGTAAATCATGCGCCGGAGCCATATAAGCGGACATCAGTCGTGACTCAAGCACTCGCATCTGTTGTCCGAACTCATTCGAATATTGGTTTTCTTGTAACGACCACCACTGGGCCCAAAGGAAGGTAATGCTCAGAATCAATGTTACCAGCAAAGCCGTGGCAAGAATGACCGCAGCCGCCTTGTTCTTTCTGATCTTTTTGCTCATCTTGTAGGACCAGCCGGCTGGTCGTGCAGTAATCGGTTCACCATCCAGGTATCGCTGCAAATCCAGTGCGAGCGTTTTCGCGGACGTATAGCGCCGAACAGGATCTTTTTCCATGCACTTCGTGACGATCGTTTGTAGCTCATGCGGAATTTCAGGATTGAGTTTTCGTACCTCCGGAGGATCCTGATCAAGAACTTTTAGCAAGATTTCGGCGCCACTCGCTCCCAGAAATGGAGCCCGACCGGTAAGCAGCTCAAACAATGTTGCACCCAGCGAATAAACATCCGTTCGTTCATCCAACTGTCGGACCTGGCCGCGAACCTGTTCGGGCGCCATATAGGGCGGTGTTCCCATGACCACACCTGTAAGAGTAATGCCGGATGATTCCTGGTGTCGCGCCAGGCCAAAATCCAGAACAAACGGTTTCCACTCGGCGTCTTCCTTTTTTTCCAGCATGATATTGCCCGGCTTGAGATCTCGATGGATTAGCCCCAACCGGTGTGCAGCGTTTACCGCTTCTGATACCTGGATCATAACCCTGAGTTTTTCTTCAAGATTCAGGGTTTGAATAGAATTCAGCAAGGTCTCCCCTTGAATCAATTGCATCACGATGAAATGCTTCCCGTCGATTTTTCCAATTTCAAAAATCTTGCATACGCTTTCGTGATCAACCATTGCCTGAATCTGCGCTTCCTTTAGAAAGCGTTGAGATAGTTCCGGATCTTCGGTTTTCAATAACTTCAGAGCAACATGGCGTTTGAGGATCGAATCATAAGCCTTATAGACAATTCCCATGCCACCTGAGCCCAGAAGAGAGACCAGTTGATATTGATTTATCTGCGGAAATTCAGTATTTGCCGATGAAGTCAAGTCTTGATCGAATCCATGTGTATCCGCCTGACTCGGTGTCTGATCGTTCGCAATAGGCTCACGTTTTTTTCTGGCGAATTCGTCAGTATCAGACCTGTCCACCATAAGGACTCGTAGATTACCTGTATGTTAACACAGAGAAGAGAACGGAAGAGACTGATTCAAGGTCCGATTCTCGCCAGGATCTCTTCCTGGTGTGCTTCAAAGCTGCAGGGCAAGATCCACATTCCCGAGGTTTCGGAAATTAAAGGTTGAGGACCAGTCTTAACCCTGCATCGATTCTTTGCATAGTTCGACCGGGCAAAGGGCCAATTCGGTCTGTTAGAAGCCGGCGGTCTATTGTTAGAACCGACGAGACAACGACAACTGAGTCTCGGCCAAGATGAGTCTCCTTTCTCCGGCAAAGAACGTTTCCCGGAGCCGATGCCAGGACGATGTTCGTTGTCATTGCAACAACCACTACCGTTTGAATAGTGCTACGGTTGAACTCATTGGATTGCAGGACCAGGACGGGCCTGCGATATCCCGGACCTGAGCCAAACGGTTCAGGGAGAGCGGCCCACCAGATCTCCCCGCGCTTGACCTCTACCATTCTTCCTTCGGCAAGGATAGGTATTGCATCTTCTCCAGTACCGGATCGAGTCTTGAATTACGTCTGGAGTAAACTTCATTCAGCGCTCTGGTTACATCCTTTCGTTTGTGTTGTCTCAGGAAAGCCTCAACTGCGCGGGTGTAGAGCTGGCTGCGCGAAAGTCCCAGGCGATCTGCTACGTCCTCCGCCTCATCAAAAAGTTCGTTGGGAATAGAAATGGCTGTCTTCATATAAAAAAGTATAACCGTGGTTATACCGGCCGTCAAGCCGGGCCGGACTAAGAGAAATCTTAAGAATTAATCCCGTTCAAATTCAATCGAAACTGGAGGATTTCAAATATTACGATCCATCCTTTCCGGCAAGTATACAGCCGGGATCAGGTCGAGGCCCGACGCTTCAAAGCAGAGGGAATCTGCCTTCCTGGCTGTGGACATCGGGTATTTAGTCGGATTATAATAAGACTGATTATGAGTAGACTAACCTTTATAAACCGGATTCGCGAACTGGATGCGCTGGAGCGTGCCTGGAAGAATGAATCTGCCGGTCTGATGATCTGTTACGGGAGGCGCCGGGTTGGAAAAACCGAGTTGATCAAGGAGTTTTTAGAAAACAAGCAAGGGCTTTATTTTCTTGCGGACAGGCTAACAGAAAAAGAAAACTTGCGGATACTGACCCGTCTCTCAGGGTTGTTCTTTGATGACAGATTTCTATCCGAATTTACCGACTGGTATGTTTTTTTTGACTATTTAAAAGCAAAGCTTTCAAAGCGAGCCGTTCTTGTTATCGATGAGTTTCCCTATCTGGTTGAAACCAATAAAGCTCTTCCATCCGTATTTCAAAAAGGGTGGGACGAGGTACTCAGGAATCTTCCAATCCTGCTGATCCTTTGCGGTTCCAGCGTTGGAATGATGGAACGAGAGACGATGGCTTACGGCTCTCCTCTTTATGGTAGAAGAACGGGCCAGATTCTGGTGCTCCCTTTGAGGTTTGAAGCGTTCGGTTTGTTTTTCCCCGGGGCGTCGTTTAGCCGCCGCATGGAGCTGTATTCGATATCCGGAGGTATTCCCGCCTACGCAAAACTTCTCAATGGTAATCTTGACGCAAGACAGAATTTCATCGAAAAGGTTTTGGAACCCGAAGCGTATTTGTTCAAAGAAGCAGAGCTTATTCTGAAAGAAGAAACCCGGGAACCCCGACAATATTTTTCTATTTTAAGAGCCATTGCTCTGGGCAAACGCAAAGTAGGAGAAATTGTTAATGAATGCCGGATCGAGAAGACTTCACTTCACAAGTATCTTTATCTCTTGGAAGAGCTACGAATCCTTGAGAAACGTTTTCCGGTTACCGAGTCAAACATAGAGAAGTCACGGCAAGGTTTATTCTTTCTTGCCGATAGATACTTTTCCTTCTGGTTCGATTTCGTTTTCCCCTACCGGAGTGATTTGACTTTCGGAAACAAAAAACCGTCTATAATGCGTTTTGATCAGGCATTCGTTCATCATGTCGCATCCGCTTATGAAGAAGTGGGACAGTATGTTTTGACAAAGTTTGAAAAACAACTGTTTCCGTTCCACCGCATCGGCAGGTGGTGGGACAGGACGCGAGAAATTGACATTGTAGCGATTGATGAGACGGGGCACGAGATACTGTTTGCTGAAGTAAAGTGGTCGTCTAAAAAAGTGGGAACAGACATATTTGAAGATCTGGTCGCGAAATCGGCAGCGGTGCCCGGAGAATACCGGCGAAGATTCTATGCGCTTCTTTCGCGATCCGGTTTTACTTCGTCTATGATTCGACTTGCAAGGGAGAAGAATGTACTCCTCATCCATCAGGAAGAACGAGTATAAGTCGACCATGATCAATTCGCCCGTGCGAATCAGGTAGAGCTAATAAGGAGGTGACGACACAAACAGCACATCCCTTGAATGGCGAGCGAGTGGCGGAGGCTCTCTATCGCTGAGAATCGAAGCCAGGACTTCGGTCGATGTCGCACCCGAAAACGGCAAACATCCGGCTACCATTTCGTACAACATAACACCCACGCTCCAAATATCAATTCGCGTGTCCACATCCAAACCACGCGCTTGTTCGGGTGACATGTAAATGACTGTTCCGACTACGGTGCCCGGGTCCGTCTTACGAGAATCGTAACCAGTTCTGGCGTAGACGCTTCTATCTGGCGAAGCCGCAATGGCAGATCTTTTCAAGCGTCGATCATAATCAGGCAGACGGCTTCGTCATTTCCTTTTTGTTTGCTAATCAAAATGTCAGTGTCAATATGTGCTGATTGTTATTCTCGTTGGTTTCGGCCACTGAGTTATCCGGATCTGTAACGGCGCGGACCCTCATCGTGTGCACGGACGCGGGGATCGACTGGCCGTAGCCATTGATCTGACCGCTGCTGGTATATACAAACTGAGTATCCGCCATTTGCTGTTCTGCGCCTCCATCCAGGGATACGAATACCTGCGTTTTCATCGCAGTGGGGGCTGCCACTCCTACGCTTTTGCACACAAGGTGGACGCTTACGCCCGGGTGACCCCGCTGCCAATGAGGCCATTGCCATTGTCTTTCGCCTCTATCTGAAAATCAGGAGTGCTAACCACAGCGGCCGACAAGCTAACTTCTCCTTGATCCCGTGGAAAAAGTCCAAGCCTGGATCCTTTTATCTTTATCTTTTTGTTGTAATTGCCTACGGCAGCGGTGGAAGGCAACGTCACCGAAACGGTGATCTGTTGCCCTTCCGACATGGTGGACTCAGCCGGCGATACTGTAAACGGAGCTTCCGCCGTCAGTTCCGCTCTCATCTTATGGCCGGTTGTATTCTTTAAAGTAAAAGTAAGTGTCTTGCCTTGTCCTTGACCTAAATTGCCGAAGGCAAGGGAAGAAGGAGTTGCTGCAAGGTCCGCCGCAAAACTTGCTGCCGGAATTAGGAGGACGAACGCCAATAGTGACCAGGGTTTCATTTTTTTCTCCGTTAACTCGATTTGATCATACTTGTATTCATGCAAAATGCCTGCCCGGTGCCCTCTCGACCATGCACCCTGTTTCTACCAAAAGAAAGTGTAAGCATTTGTGACACAGTTTTTGGCTCTTGTGACTCAAATTGTCCCTGTCCCGGTAAAGCCGATTCGGTACAGTGGATTCCATTGAGCTCTGCTCCGCGCAATTTTTCAGCTAGCCTGCGGCTGTCGATCGATCCGATTCTTTTGACTCGATCCGCTGCTGATCGGGGCATCTGTGTTGGAGCAATTACCAGACAGATTGAGTTCCGAGCGCCACACTCCAATGGCGGGGATAATTATTACCCGGTCAGAAATATACGTTTTCGAGTGGCCGCTCAACAGTGTAACATGGTGTAGTGTGATAAATGGAAATTTCGGAGTTGAATTTGTCTGATCCGGCCATGAAAACATCCGCCTTTTTTTTCTGGCGGCATTTGAGTTGATCGGAGACTGGAGAAATTTGGATGCTCACAGATGAAGATGCGGCGGATTTCACGGTGCGAAGGAAATTGGTTTCAATCGGCCGGGATTACAACATCGAAGATAAAAATGGAAATGTTGTTTTCCGGGTCGACGGAAAAGTGCGATTTGCGCGAACATTTACAATCACTGATCGTGAGCGGAATGTGCTTTTATCGATTCGGGAGAAGCTATTATCGATTGATGCGTTATTCGTGATAAAACGCGATGACAGGAACATTGCCCTGGTCCGCAGACGTTCTTATCGCGACCAAGCCAACGTAAGGTTCGAGATCGAGTTGCATGGCGGAATCACCATGAAAGCCTCCGGAAGTTTCTTCGATACCGGCGGTATTCGCATCATGCGCGGAGAAGCCATCGCCGGGGTTGTAAAGAAAAAAGAGTATACCGCCATCAGTGAGATTTATTTTGTCAACACCGATCCCGGTGAGGATCAAAGTCTTCTACTCGGAATTGCTATGTGTATCGTGGAAATGTCGCCGGCTCGCGACGAGGATCATAACTGAGGAACTGTCGATTTTCGAACAAATTTCTTTCGTGAGGCTGATACCGGGAGACCTGGTTAGTCCTGGAGCGTTGCGTCCCATGACGCCGAGAGGGACGCCCGATGTTTAAACGATCAACATTTTTGCGAATTGAGCAGGTGGTCGATGAATCTCTGGTTTTCGGTAATAGCAGAAACGATCAGAGTAGGTCCGATTCGCTGCAGGATCAAAATCGGACTTCCCCATCCGACGTGAAGGTGACAGTTATTTGGAAGTACACCCTGACCGGACGACCATTTCGAGTCGCAGGTTCATACTTCCACTGTTTGATGGCCCTGATCGCGGAATCCCCCATCGCCGGATGCGCAGCAAACAAAACCTTCACGGAGGAGACACTTCCATCTTTTTCTATGAGGGCTTCTGCTATTACCAGGCCACTGGTCCTGGCCTTACGGGCATCTTCCGGATATCCCGGCCTGACTGCACGAATTAGTACAGGTTGTCGAACTTCAGCCGTGATTCGAAACACATGATCCGGATCCGGCTCCTCTTCTTGCTGTTTTTGTGCAGGTACGGAAGGCGCTGTAGGCCAAACATCGCCGGTGTGGGACCTGGGAGCCTGCGGAGCGACTACAACACTTGGAGGGTTGAAGTCAGGCGATGGCTCATCCACGGGGATGGATTGCGGATATTGCCTGAAATATCCATTGCTGAAAACGATATCATTGTTCAAATCAGCCGTCTTGCCGAGCGGGTAACCTCCAAAGGATTTCTGCTCAAGGATGCCGTGTTTTCCCGCGCTGACAATCATGTAGGAATCCATCTGTCCGCTACTTCCTGTTTTGCTCCATGCAGAGTAATGAAAAGAATGTTCCCATGCATCCTGTCGAGGGAGTCGTCTGATATAGTTCGGCTCCAGATGCCGCGCGAGCTCATCGATGGTATCCACATCAGGGTAAGAATTCGCATAGACAGCGTATGACTCACATGCAGTTCCGATGGCCCGCATGTCGGCCATAGTGCGCAACTGTTTCGCGCGTTGACCGGCAGAGGGCAGCCGCGAAGCGACCAGCAAGCCGATAATAGCGAGGAGACATACAAACCCTGCTATTGTTCCCATGATTGCAACCGCAAGTCTTGTGCTTCCTGATAGCTGAAGGCTTGATAACTGTTCTGCCTCCATGGAGTTCAATTGTCGAGTATTTTTTCCGGAAAAGAGAACCGCTACTTCCGGCTTACACATGTAAATCAGGATCAAGATCGAGGCGGTTGTGCCTAACGGAATAGCCGGAAGACCGATGAGTGCGAGCACAATCTGCGAGGTGCGTCCGTAAGAACGCAGTTTCCAAAGTCCGAGTGCACAAACCAGTGTCATGAACGCCAGCATGAAAAGGATACCGCCGATGATCCCCGCAGCGATAAGATTTTCGACTTTATGAAGAAAAAAACCTCCATAGGCAATAGTAGCAAGAAGAAACAGCACTCCACCGATAGCATTCAGTATCGCAAGAAAAGTGATTACTGCCGGACGCCTGAACAAATTCTCAACAGGGATCCTGTTCCGATCATCCGGCATCCCAGAAGGAATCGGTGGTGGTATGGGAACACGAACATCGGGAGCAACATTAGAAACGGGCAGGTTGATCCGGCGACCACACTTCCGGCAAAAATTCGATTCTGCCGGAACCGGCGCTCCACATCCCGGGCAAAACATGTTTGCGACTATACATCTTCAAAATTAGAAACACCAGATGCCTCCCCCGCCGAGCTTGTTCAGAATGCGGTAATGCGAAACCGTTTCCCCGACCATAATTTCAGATTTCAGATTGAAATTGGAGATTTAAGATTGATAGAGCATCTCTCAACTCTTCAATCGACACATTTCAATCTGCAATCTTACATCTGAAATCTGGCTGAGAATACTCGAACTCTGTGCCTGTTTCAATGGACCGAGTTGTCAGGTGTAAGAAGGGCGATAGAGAGGTGGAACCAGATAGGGAGATGGCCTCCGACAACCCGACCCACACACGTGCATAGAAGCGGCTAAAGGAACCATCGGGATGGAAACAGCACAGGCGATTAATGGTCGAGCATTTACGATCCATCATCCTTTCTTTTGCGCATCACCCTCAAACAACTCAACCAAATGGCCGCCTAACGACTCAACGAATTAACAAATCTCTTTCCTCCACAACCGCCAGAACTCTATTCAAAACCACACATACTTCCACCGAATCGTATAAATCAGCGCTAACTTCTGCGGTTCTGACTTCCTTGTTCGATATTCTGCGGTTCAAGTCCCAAATCCTTTTTCTAGATTCTTTCCAGAAAAACAAGAAATTCAACGTCAGTAGTACCAGCGTGCCGGCAGTTGTTTCAGGCACAGAGTTCGAGTATGCTCGGCTCTAAACCCTTAGCGAGCCACGAAACGCCCTGGCGCCATAGTAAGATTGTGCGCCGTTGTGATACACGAAGACATTCCCGTAGCGGTAATCAGCAAAGATGGCACCGCCGAGTTTTCTAATATCAGAAGGCGTTTTCACCCAGCTCGAGGTTTTCGCATCAAAATTTCCAAGTTTTTGCAGCTCTCGATATTGTTCTTCCGTTAAAAGCTCAATACCCATGGCAGTTGCCATATCAATAGCGTTATCTTTTGGTTTAAATTCTTTCCTTGACTCCAGCGCTTCACGATCATAACAAACATTTCTGCGGCCATTAGGACTCTCCGCTGAACAATCATAAAAAATGTATTCGCCCGTCTTTTTATCATGATCAACAACATCCGGTTCACCGCCAGTTCTTTCCATTTCATTGAGCGACCACAGTTTTTCAGTATTACCTTCCAGCTTAACTTGTACTTTAGCCCATGCAAGACCTTTATGGCGGTTCATGTTTTTCTCAAAACGGGCTTTTAATGTGTTGAGTAGTTCTTCACGTTGTCTTGGTGACAATTCCTTTTTCATTCTATTCATTTATTGATTAACTGAAATGATTTTTCTATCCGCAGGTCTGAAATACCACGATATCACAGTCAGGATTAGAGCTAACAATGGAGGAAATATTTCATTCACGGAATTACCTGAGGCGATATGCGAAATACCGCTCCCGACATGGCAAAGAAAAAGCCTGCATAAGCCCATTCCTTTAGTAAAGGAAATTTAGGATAGTTAGACCTGATGGAGTTGTATCAGGTTGCCGCAGGTATCATCAAACATAGCTACGGTTACCGGTCCTGCTTTTGTCGGCTCAGTCTTAAACACTACACCCAGCTTTGTCATTCTTTCGTATTCCTTTTGAATGTCATCGACGGCAAAGGATGAAGCAGGAATGCCTTCCTCATAAATAGCTTTTTGATACGTCCTTGCAGCCGCATTGTTGTTTGGCTCAAGAACTAACTCAATATCGTCCGGACCTTCGGATGAAACAACTGTCAGCCAGCGGAAATCCCCGGCGGGGATGTCTTGTTTCCTCACAAAACCCAGGACTTCCGTGTAGAACCTCAAAGCCTTATCTTGATCGTCAACAATTACGCTGCTTAGTGTTATCTTCATCATTGCAATGAACCCTCCATAACTGTGATCAATGCTATAGATTTACTTATCTGCAATGCAAATGACAATCGTTTTGTCACAAACGGTTCTCGCACACGAACAACCGGTGAATATAGTGGAACGTGTAGGGCGCTCATGGGTCTTCACGCTGAGAGGTCAATCGCTCCATGTGGACTCTTTCCCTCTGATGGACCGGCGATCTATTGGTTTCAACGTACAAGCAAGCTGAAACAGGAATGATCCCGGAGTCGTCGTTTGAATCCGAAGTCGGCGCATCGGAGACAAGGATAACTTAGATCTGTAAGCGAATTCTTACGGCGCCGAGCTTGTCAACAATCCGGTAATGCGAAATTACCTGTCCAACCACTTGTATCTTTCCTGTCCCACAATTCTATGATGGTGTTTTGCCATTTTCCAATTCTGGCAGTAAAAAAATAAATTTACTTACACGGTTTGCAGGGCCCGTTGGCGATAGAGGTGCTCGAGCAGATTTCCTTCGTGCGGCTGATACCAGGAGACCTGGTTGGTCGGGACAAGGTCCAATGTTCAAGCGATCAACATTGTGCGAGTTCAGCAGTTGGCCAATGAATCTCTGATTTTCTGTGATAGCGGAAACGATCAGTGTAGGTCCGATTCTCGCAAGGATCTCTTCCTGGTGTCCTTCAACCACGCTGACGAATGTAAAAAGGAATTCCGTATTTGCCAGCGGATGTTCCGGATCTGTGCACCATATCACGGTAGGTAACAGGTAAGTGCGACCGTCTTTTTGCACAAGCCGGTCGCTGTGGCGGATTTTTCGTGTAAGATCCTCGGCGCCGGGAATCTGCAGTTGTCGATCAAAGTTTGAGCGGAGAGTGATTGCCTTTCTCCAGTCTATCGCGGCAAAGCGGACAAACGAATGATTTTACCGCAGAGTCGCGGAGGCCGCAGAGTTTATTTGTGTTTTTCTCGGCGAACTCTGCGTCTCTGCGGTGAATCATCCTTCACAAGAACAATAAGAATTTCAAATGTTAGTAGTACACTTGAACGAAGTGCTTCATTCAATACATAATACTGGTGTGAACCGGAGTGAACGCCATGCAGGACCCCTGTCAGAATTGAAGAATTTACTGATCAAATTCATGCTTTCTTGAAATCGGATAAGGCCGATGATGTTACGGACTATGTCAGACGCAATCCATGTCGACATATGGAGTCTCAGCCAGTACCTGCAATTCAGCGACGTTCACTACACGCGCAATCTCAATTTCAGGAATGATTTGTTTGAATTGCCGGCCCTTTGCTGGCAGCCCGGTCAGAAAAGCTGGATACATAATCATCAAGGACAGCATTGCTGGATGGCTATTGCACAGGGAACGCTGGGCGTGCGGAATTATAAACGCACGGGATGCGATCAACAGGACCGTACTGTGCAGATGCAATCTCTAGCCAGCGGACATGATGTTCCAATATCAAATGAGGGTTTTCCTGCTGCCGGGACCGTACACGAAGTCAATGCCATCCCCATAGACCTGCCTTGCTCATTAACCTTACGGCAAATATCGACTACTTGCTGAAGTGACATGCCGCGTTCGGCTGCCGCCCCTGCAATTTTCTCGGCCAGTACTGTTATGCCCACACCTCTACGACCGGCAGTGTACAGGCTGTTCTGGACGGCGACATCATCATTTGTTATTACAGATGCGACTTCAATGCCGTCCGCCAGGCAAAGTTCGGCGGCCATTTCAAAATTCATCACGTCTCCGGTGTAGTTCTTCACGATGTGAAGAACACCGGCGCCTCCATCAACTGCTTTTGTGGCAGCCTGCATTTGATCCGGAGTCGGAGATGTAAAAACGTGGCCCGGACATGCAGCATCCAGCATTCCACGACCGACAAAACCGGTATGCATCGGTTCATGTCCGCTTCCTCCACCAGATATGATGGCCATTTTCCCCGCAACAGGAGCATCCGCTCGAATGACGTAGTTGGGATCGAAATGAACTCGAATTAAATCGGGATGAGCGGTGGCCATACCGGCCAGTGACTCAGTGACAACGTCTTCCGGTTTGTTGATCAGTTTCTTCATTTGAGAAATTTCTTTGAGGAATACTACCACGGCCGGGATACCTCAAGCCAAACCCAAATGGGAAAATCCGGCAGATCACGTTGTCCGGTAGTGATCACACAAAAAGGGGAAACGAGAGGAGTGCCCTTGGATCCCGAAGCTTTTGAACAGCTCCGAACTGCGATCGGTCTGCTTAAGCTCGTTGCCGCGGGTGAGGACGGCGTACCCGAGCCACTTCTACGATTATTACTACCGTATTAGAGATTGATGGTCTTCTAAGGTGTGTAGCGTCCTCCCGTGCTGGAATACGCGGCTCCGGTATATCCTCCCCAAACGATCATTTGAGTGCCGGTCCAGACCGCTGTTTGGCCATTACGCCCAGAAGGAGCGCTAACCGTAGTTGTTGCAGTCCAGGAATTACTTGATGGATTGTAGCGTCCTCCCGTACTTACATAGGTGTTGGAGGTATCATATCCTCCCCAAACGATCATCTGAGTGCCGGTCCAGACCGCTGTGTGGGCAGTACGCGCAGTAGGAGCGCTGGTAGTGGTGGTTGCAGTCCAGGAATTGGTCGATGGAGTGTAGCGTCCTCCCGTCCTGAAACCCGTATTGGTGGCATTGTATCCTCCCCAAACGATCATTTGAGTGCCGGTCCAGACCGCTGTGTGGTCAACACGCGCAGTAGGAGCGCCGGTCGTGGTGGTTGCAGTCCAGGAATCACTCGATGGAGTGTAGCGTCCTCCCGATTTGAAATACGTGGAGGTGGAGCCATCTTTGCCTCCCCAAACGATCATTTGGGTGCCGGTCCAGACCGCTGTTGGATCATAACGCCCGGAAGGAGCGCCGGTAGTAGTGGTCGCAGTCCAGGAATCGCTTGATGGAGTGTAACGTCCTCCCGTTGCAAGATAGAGGTTGCCGCCACCCCAGCCTCCCCAAACGATCATTTGAGTGCCGGTCCAGACCGCCGCGTGAAGTTCGCGCGCAGCAGGAGTGCCGTTAGTGGTGGTAGCAGACCAGGAATTACTTGATGGAGTGTAACGCCCTCCCGTATTGAAATACATGGGGGCAAAGGCATCGTACCCTCCCCAAACGATCATTTGAGTACCGGTCCAGACCGCTGTGTGATGAGCGCGCGCAGTAGGAGCGCCGGTCGTGGTTGTTGAAGTCCAGGAATTGGTTGATGGAGTGTAGACCCCTCCGGTCTTGCGAACTGTGCTGGAGTTTACACCCCCCCATACGATCATCTTAGTGCCGGTCCAGACCGCTGTGTGGCCAGTGCGCGCAGAAGGAGCGCCGGCGGTGGTTGTTCCGTTCCATGTATTCGGAGCCACTGCTTGCTGCGGATAAAAAGAATCAAATGCGCTTACCCCTTTTGTTTTTATTTCAGGCAGACGGTAATCGCCCGCGGGCGCCTCTCCAGGCAACTCAATGCTCGCGCCGTTTGCTGCCCACCACTCATCGAAGTGATCCACTTTCTGAGTAATGCGGTCGACCAAAAGAGGACGAGCAATACATTCGGCGATTAAATAAGGATCGTTATGAAGCACGGCGAAAAGCTCTTGCAATATTTCCGGATCCCTCGTTTCGCGTGCAATTCGATCGATTTCCACTTGCATCTGTTCGGCACTAATGATTTTGTGCCAATACGCATTCAACGCAATGGACTTGCGTAAGTATTGTTCGACTTTCAGTTGAATATCCTTTTGCGTAATTTCCGCTTCCAGGCCGGGCTTTGGCTGCGGATTCTCCGGAGGCCAAATCGTGTGCTTCCAGTCGACCTCTTCAATCCCACGTTGATACGCCACCCGATCTTGAAGAGACAGAGTTGTTTGGCCACCCGACTCTGCCAGTCCAAAATTCACAATGATTACACCAAAAGCAAAAGCGGCCACCATGACGATGCGAAAAAGAATCAAATGTGCAGTTCGCATCCAAAATTGTTGAAAAATCCTCGATGTTTTGTTCATCCTTATCCTCCTTTGGTTTGAGCGAAGAGTCTGAGTCAGAATTACCGGTTCCAACAGAAATCGCATCCTTCTCTTTCGGGAAACGGCCCAACCGATTCCGTGCCGTTTGAGGATATTCTTTTCATCCGAGCGTTTCAGTGACAGAAGTCACACAGTCACACTCTCGTTGTAGATGGCGTGGTGATTGTTGCAGCCGGAGAGCAGTTCATCGGCTACAACATCGGTACCGGAAAACCAAAATGGAAGGGCCCGAAAGGTGGCAGCGATTACAGTTCACCGCATCTGGTAACGATCGATGGAATTCCCCAGATTTTGCTGCCGAGCGTACTTGGAGTTACGAGTGTTACTCCGGCTGATGGAACAGAGTTCTGGAAAGCACGAATTGCCACCTGGAATGTCATCTCGTATCGTGCAGCCGGCCGTAATCGCAGATGGCGAAATGCTGCTCAATCAGGGCGGTCGCACCAGTTTGCGACGAATTGCAGTTACACACGAATCCAATGGATGGTCAGTGAAAGAACAATGGGTTTCCACAGGACTGAAGCCGCACTTCAGCGACTTTGTCATTCATGATGGCCACGCCTTCGGGTTCGATAACGGCATTTTGTCGTGCATCGAACTTATGAATGGCGAACGGAAATGGAAAGGAGGCAAATACGGCCACGGTCAGTTCCTTCTATTGGCAGATCAAGACCTGTTGCTCATTCTGACGGAAAAAGGAGAACTCGCTCTGGTGAATGCCAGGACCGATCAGTTACGGAAGTTGCCCGCGTTCCGGCAATCGCAGGAAAAACATCGAATCATCCCGTGCTGGTCGGCAACACGTTGCTGGTTCGCAATGGCGAGGAAATGGCCGCCTTTCGACTTGCATTGGAGGACAACTGAAAAAACCATTTTCCGGACTTACTTCGATTGAGTTTCGAAACTTGTGCCGCTTGCCTCTGTGCGCATTTGAGTAAGCTCCGAAGTAGCGGATTGTTTGGGCTTGAAATGACCCGAGATGGAGATAACGCAGCCTCTGGAAAGGCTCGACGCAAAAACAACCGACATCGCTCAGTTTACACGGTTTGCAGGGCACGTTGGCGGTAGAGGTGTTCGAAGAGATTTCCTTCGTGAGGCTGATACCAGGAAACCTGGTTGGTCGGGACAGGCCCGATGTTCAAACGATCAACATTTTGCGAATTGAGCAGTTGGTCAATGAATCTCTGATTTTCTGTGATAGCGGAAACGATCAGAGTAGGTCCGATTCGCGCGAGGATCTCTTCCTGGTGCGCTTCTACAACGCTAACGAATGGGAAAAGGAATTCAGTATTTGCCACCGGATGTTCGGGATCTGAGCACCATATCACGGTAGGCAACAGATAAGTGCAACCGTCTTTTTGCACAAGCCGTTTACCATTGATTTATGATAGGTCCTCTTCTTCGCCCTCTCTTGTCGTGTTGGCGTCCAGGATTTCGTCTGGCTTCAAACTCTCTTTTTCATCTCCCCGCGAAACAAATACAATTTTCTTGCGAGGTTGAATTCTGGGCGGATAGTAGCCTATCGCATAGACTGTACCATCGCTGGTCTTAATCGCCCACTTCTTGACGCTTCCATATTCCAGATCTTTGTGAGGAGGGCTGATTCCAGGAACGTAGCAGACAAAGCCTTCAAGATCGCGCCCAAACAAACGCTTTATCTTTACGCGATCTCCCAAACGCACTTCTTCAGAAGTGCCATGATAATAGAGCCGAGAGGACTTTGTTGATTCCTTCATCTAATTCACTCATTCTTGCAGATATTGCCCAAGCTTATAACCACCATAAAAAGAACCCGGGATACTGGCCGCAGTGCCAACTCCAACCCCAAATTGCGCCCACTGGTGACGTCCAAGAAAACGATTAAGGAAACGAGGCATTGGCATTAGGTTCCATCCAGCATTTCCCAAAGTACGCAATCCAAGGTCAGCAATGTCATTATTCGGGTACCATTGTGTGGATTTACCAAAGCGCCAAAAGCGCTGCTGAAAGAAGACATGCCCCTGCTCCCAATTGACTCCACGAGTTGCCGTTAGGATCGTAATTATAACTCCCAGTGGCAATGCCGCCTTCTCCACCCTCTTTCCTTGTTAAAACGCTTCGGCACATCGATGTCTGTTATAAAAATATTTTTCCACCGGCGTTTCATTATTCGCTTGGGCGGTGAATCTCTGTACGTTTCTTACATACTGGTCGAGTATGTGTGTGGTTGTGATGCCCCTCCCGTTTGTTGCGCTTTTCATTATGTTGTATGTCGGGTCGTAATCGTACTCCAACCTGATGGGGCTGCTTCCACCGCTGATTTGATCGTCTTCCGAATTGCTGTCGCCGCGTTCATCTGGTGTGATAATTCTTACTTTCAGATTTGCCTGGCTGCGCCGCACAGGATTGACCGAGTCGTATGTGTACTCGGTTATTTCACCAAGCGGCCGAGTTATTTTTTTCAACAAGACGTCATCGTTGTATTCATAACTTGTGATCGCTGTTTGTCCACTTTCGGGAAGCGGGACGGTATTTATAAGCATTTGCTTTTTGGGTC
>Ga0247727_10008312_pt1 | contig 19317 bp, 15 predicted proteins | sample WisWelCaveWW1625_FD_202498 | JGI IMG/M metagenome (GOLD analysis project Ga0247727, IMG submission 202498) | Biofilm microbial communities from Wishing Well Cave, Virginia, United States - WW16-25 | ecosystem: Environmental > Aquatic > Deep subsurface > Groundwater > Cave microbial mat | place... | reverse complement strand
GATCCGTCCCTTCTCCTCCCGACCCGCTTGCCGGTACCGAGGATGAATCTGCTTCAGGTAATCCCATCTCGATGTCCGTCCCAAGCCGCCTCCCCAGGGTTACATTCACAAATGGCGCGACGATCCCTAGGGTTACATTCTGGACGGCTCGATACGCTTCTTTGACTCCCGCGGGACGGGAGCATACACTCGCCGCTCGACGGCTGCGACTTTGCCCCAGAGAACCGTCACTGCGAAGCTCGGAGCGCTGCTCTCCCCGGTCCTCGACGCGCTGGTGCGGGCCCTCGCGCACGTGAGCGCGGACGTGCTGACCATGACCGGGCTCGCGCTCACGGGCGTCGCGTCGGCCTTCTTCGCGCTCTCGGGCGGGCCCGGCTACGCGAGCCCGGCGCTCTTGCGCGTGGGCGGCGCGATCGCGCTGGTGGCGGCAATCTTCGACATGCTCGACGGCCGCGTGGCGCGGGCGCGCGGGCGCGGCACCAAGTTCGGCGCGTTCCTCGACTCCACGATGGACCGCTACTCCGACATGCTGCTCTACCTGGGACTGCTGATCCTCTACGCACGGCTCGACCGCACCGGCCTGATGGTGCTCGTGTGGGTGGCGGCGTTCGGGAGCTTCATGACCTCGTACGCGCGGGCGCGCGCGGAAAGCCTGATCCCGCGCTGCCCGGTGGGGCTGTTGGAGCGTCCCGAGCGCATCGTGCTGATCCTCGCGGGGGCCGTGCTCAACCGCATGGTCGCGGTGCTGTGGATCATCGCGATCCTCTCGAACGTCACGGCCGTGCAGCGCATCGTCTATACCTACGTCGAGCTGAAGCGTGGCTGGAGCAACGTCTTCATGCCGCTCGGCGACAAGCGCGAGGGTGCTTGAGCTTCCGGCTGGCTGCGGAGAAGGCGCGGCGGCGGGTGCTCGCTGGCGTTCCCGTAACGCTGTGGATGTGGAAGATGCTGCCGCTCGCGGCCTTCGCCGGCCTGCGCGTGACGCGGCTCGACGAACACGCCTGCACGGTGCACGTGCCGGGTGGCTGGCGCACCCGCAACCCGTTCGCATCGACCTACTTCGCGGCCCAGGCCATGGCGGCCGAGATGTCGACCGGGGCGCCGGCCTTGGTGCTGCGGGAGGATGCCAAGCGCCCGGTGTCGATGCTGGTCGTGGGCCTGCGTGCGAGCTACACCAAGCGGCTCGTCGGACCCGGAGCGTTCACCTGCGAGGACGTGGCCGCGATCGAAGCCACGATCGCGCGGGCCGCTGAGACGGACGAGCCGCAGCTGCTGATCGCCCGCTCAACCGGACGCGACGCCGCCGCCGAGGTGGTCGCCGAGTTCGAGCTGAGCTGGTCGTTCAAGCGGCGACGAGAGGGGCCAAGCGAGGCAGGACCGGCCCAGAACTCCCGAGACGAGTCCGGACGGCCTGACTAGGGCTCGTCCCGGGAGGGCGTCAGCGCACCGTCACGGGGATCAGTACGTCCACGCTGCCGCGACGGCACCAGGCTTCGCGCGTCGAGCAGTAGAAGTAGACGACGCTCGCCTTCACTTCGTGCTGGCCGGGCGGCGCCGCCCGGGAGATCGCCACCTTGAAGCGCACCGGCTCGTGGGTGTCGAGGTAGCGCGCCGTGAGCGGATCGAAGTCCGGCACCTGTGGCGGGGCCTGCGGCTGGCGGTCCTCTAGCACCGTCTGGGCCAGGTCGAGCTTGAGTCGCGGGGCCGGCGTCTCGTTGAGCTTCACGTCCGGGTCGAGCGCCCGGAACGACACGGCGACCGCCGCATCCCCGCCGGCCTTCTTCGCGGGCTCGAACGCGGCCAGCACGTCGAAATGCCGCGTGGACGGAGCGAGCACCAGAAGGGCCAGCAGCCACCCAGCACGAACCATGCTTCATGATAGCAACCGGAACGAATTGCGAGGCGAGCATTTGCATCCGTTCCGGCTCCGGGTCAAAAGACGTGAAGGCGCGTGGGGCCAAGCACCCGCAAGCTAAGATTGGAGACAGTGATCCTGGATCTCCAGCAGCGCCTTTCGGGGGCGGTGCAGCAGGCCGCGCGAATCGCTTTTGACATCGACCCCGGCGCGGTGTCGTTCCAGTACCCGCCGCGCGTCGAGCTCGGGGACCTGGCCCTGACAGCCCCTTTCGAACTCGCGAAGACGCTGCGGCGCAAGCCGCGCGAGATCGCCGAGCGCCTCGCAGGAGAGCTCGCCTTCGCCTCCGCCTCCGACGTCGTGCGCGTCGAGGTCGCCCGCGGAGGCTACGTGAACCTGTTCCTGGCGCGCGGGAGCTTCGCCGCCACGCTGCACCGGTCGCTCGTCGAGCCGCAGCCGGCGCCGCGGCGTCCAGGCCACGTGATCGTCGAGCACACCAGCATCAACCCGAACAAGGCCGCGCACGTCGGTCACGTGCGCAACGCCTGCCTCGGCGACACGTTCGTGCGGTTGCTGCGCCACCGCGGCTTCGACGTCTCTGTCCAGAACTACATCGACGACACGGGGGTCCAGCTGGCCGACGTGGTGGTGGGCTTCCTGCACCTCGAGGGAAAGACGCTCGCCGACGCGGAGCGCATCCCGGGGAAATTCGACTACTACTGCTGGGACCTCTACGCGCGCGTCGGCGAGTTCTACGCCGCGCGGCCCGAGAACAAGGCACTGCAGGCCGAGGTGCTGCACGAGGTCGAAGCGGGTGGCAACGACACCGCTCGGCTCGCCGAGCAAGTGGCGCGCCGGATCGTGGACTGCCACCTCGCGACGATGGCGCGGCTCGGGATCCACTACCAGCTGCTCGCGCACGAGAGCGACATCCTGAGGCTGCATTTCTGGAATCGCGCGTTCGAGCTGCTGCGCGAGAAGGGCGCGATCCGGCTCGAGACCGAGGGCAAGAACCAGGGCTGCTGGGTGCTGCCGATGGCCGAGGGCGAGAGCGAGGCGATCGACGAGGACAAGATCATCGTCCGCTCGAACGGCACCGTGACCTATACCGGCAAGGACATCGCGTACCAGCTCTGGAAGCTCGGCAAGCTCGACCGCGACTTCCGCTACCGCGTGCTGAGCGTGGCGCCGGACGGCCAGCGGCTCTGGACCACGACGAGCGGCGAGGGTGAGCCCGGCGCGCCGCACTTCGGCCGCGCGAGCTCGGTCTACAACGTGATCGACGTCGGCCAGTCGTACCCGCAGCGGGTGGTGCGGGCGGGCGTCAAGGCGCTCGGCCACGAGGAGGCGGCCGAGGGCTCCCACCACCTCGCCTACGAGAAGGTCGTGCTCTCCCCCGCCACGGCCAAGGCACTCGGCTACGAGGTCAAGGAAGAGGACACGGCGGTCAAGGTCTCCGGGCGCAAGGGGCTCGGCGTCAAGGCCGACGACCTGCTGGACGCGCTCGTCGCCAAGGCCCGCGCGGAGGTCGACGCGCGCGACCCCGAGCGCGATGCCGAGGAGCGCGAGGCCACGGCCCGCGCGGTCGCGGTGGGAGCGCTGCGCTACTTCATGCTGCGCTTCTCGCGCACTCGCATCATTACTTTCGACATGGAGGAAGCGCTCGCCTTCACTGGCGAGACCGGTCCCTACCTCCAGAACGCCGTGGTGCGCGCCAGGAACATCTTCGGCAAGCTCGCGGCGGAGGGGCACGCGCGGGCAGCGCTCACGGCCCGCGCGCGCTCGCTCGACCTCGGCGCGTTCCTGTCTGGCGAGGAAGGCGACCTCGCCTGGTCGCTGCTGCTGCTGATGGCGCGCAGCGAAGAGATGGCGGAGCAGGCGATCGCGGCCTGTGACGTGGCGCTCGTCGCCAAGCACGCCTTCGCCGTGGCACAGGCGTTTCACTCCTACTACCAGAAGCCCCAGCACTCGCTGCTCCACGCGGCCAGCGAGGACCTGCGCGCCTGCCGCGCGCTCGTCGTCGACGTGTTCGTGCGCCAGATGGAAGTGCTGCTCGACCTCCTCGGGATCCCGATACCGGAGCGGATGTGAGGCGCGCGGTCGTCGGCATCACGCTCGGGGACGGCGACCGGCCGGGCTATCACTCCATGCGCGCCGACTACGTCCGCTCGGTGGAGCGCTCGGGCGCCGTGCCTGTCGTACTGCCGACGCTCGAGCCCGAGCACGCGGAGGCGCTGCTCGACCGCCTCGACGGGCTGCTCCTCTCGGGGGGCGTCGACGTCGATCCCGCGCTCTATGGGCGGCCGCGCCATCCGAAGCTCGGGCGCGTCGACCGCGAGCGGGACGAGTTCGAGCTGGCCCTCACGCGCCACGCCTTGAGGCGTGACCTTCCGCTCTTCACCATCTGCCGGGGACAGCAGCTGTTAAACGTTGCGACCGGGGGAACGCTGATCCAGGACATCCCGTCAGAACTAGCGGGGGCAGTGACGCACGCGGCACCAGGGCGGCGGACGCGCCGGTCGCACCCGGTCGAGGTGGTCGGAGGATCGAAGCTCCGCGAGATCCTCGGGCCGGGTCCGTTTTCCGTGAACAGTTTTCACCACCAGGCGATCGATCGGCTCGGCGAGGGTCTCACGGTCTCGGGCCGCTGCCCCGAAGACGGCGTGATCGAGTCCGTGGAGATGAAGGACCGCTCGTTCGTGCTGGGCGTGCAATGGCATCCCGAGTCGTTCTGGAAGGAGCCGGTCTCCTTCCAGGCGCTCTTCGACGCGCACGCCGCCGCCTGTCACGCCAGCTCCCTGGTGAGGTCGCGGTAGCGCGATGGCCGCCCCGCTCGCCCTCGCGCTGCTGCTGGCCACCGCTCCGGGCGAGTCGCCGGCGCCGCCGCTCCTGGCGATCCGGTGGGAGAAGAAGTTCGACGAGGCGGTCAAGAAGGCCAGGCGCGCGGGAAAGCCGCTGGTGGTGGACTTCTGGGCCGAGTGGTGCGGCTGGTGCCACCGGCTCGACAAGACCACCTACGCCGACCCGGCGGTGATTCGGCGCGCGCAGGAGTTCGTCCCGGTGAAGGTCAACACCGAGGGCTCGCGGCGCGAGCTCGCGGTGTGCGCCAAGTACGGCGTGGGCGCGCGCCTGCCCGTGATCCTGTTCTTGTCGCCCCAGGGTCGCCAGCTCTTCCGCGTCAACGGCTATCAGGGGCCTGGTCAGTTCCCGCGCACGCTCGACGTGGCGCGCCAGGTGGCAGGCCGCGTGATGGCGTGGGAGGCCGTGCTCGAGAGCGATCCTGACGACGCGGCCGCGCTGCTCGGCCTCGGGCGCCACCTCTACGAGCAGGAGTATTTCGAGGACGCGCAGGCGCTCCTGCGCCGGGCCGTGGACCACGACGCTGCTTCGACCACGGGCGCGCGCCGCGAGGCGCGGATGCTGCTCGCCATGCTGGCGCACGTCACCCGCGACTTCGGCGAGGCGGAGCGTCTCGTCAAGGAGGCGCTCTCGCTCGGGCCCGACCCGGACGAGCAGCCGCGGCTCTTGTTCGTGCTGGGCCGCACCTACGTCTCGGCGGGCCGCCAGGAAGAGGGCGTCGCTACGTTCGAGGTGATCGTGCGACAGTTTCCGCAGAGCCCGATGGCCCAGAAGGCGAAAGAGACGCTCACCACGTTGCGCGCCCGGCGTTAGCCCTTGCGCAGCAGGCCGACCTGGCCGCTGTGATACACGCCGGGGCGGGGCTGACGTCGCCGGAGCTGACGCGCCTGCGGCAGTGTGGCGGCGACGATTGCGGCTGGCTGTTCGTCGACCGAAGCCGCAACCGCAGCCGCCAGTGGTGCACGATGGAGGACTGCGGCAACCTCTCGAAGGTTCGGCGTTTCCGCGAGCGGCACGCCCGTACGCGTCGCTAACCCAGGAACTCGAGCATGAGCCGCGCGACCTCCGCGGGCTTCTCCTCCTGCGGCACGTGGCCGCAGGCCGGGATCACGACCTTGCGCGCGCCGGCGATCGCCGCCACGAATCGGTCGGCGTGGGCGAGCGGGACCCAGCGGTCGTCGTCGCCCCAGATCACGAGCGTGGGCGCCTTTATGCCGGGGAGCGCGTCGGCCACGCGCGAGGGACGCACGCCGAGCGAGGCCCCGAGCGACCGCAGCGCCGCAAGGCTGCCGGGGCGCTGCGCCGACGCCAGGTACTCGGAGACGCGCTCCTCTGTGACGAGCGCGTCGTCGTGAAAGACCTGGCGCAGCGATCGCTCCACGATCAGCCGCTTGCCGGGCAAAAGGCCCAGCACGGGCGCCGCCCACGACGTCGTGAGGCGGACCAGGGCGGGCCGTGCTTGCGGCTCCATGTTGAAGCCCGCGGCGGCGAGCAGCACCAGCCGGCTCACGCGGCCGGGTGCCGCCGCGGCCACGATCGCCGTGGTCGATCCGCCCATGCTGTTGCCGACGAGCGCCGCCCGCTCGATCCCCAAGCGGTCCATGAGACCGGTCACCGCGCCTCCGAAGTCTTCGTGCGACAGGTCGGCGGGGCGGTCCGATTCGCCGAAGCCCGGCAGGTCGAGCGCCACGACGTCGTGGCGGGCCGCGAGGGCCGGGATCACGTCCTTCCAGGTGTAGATCGACGAGCCGAAGCCGTGGACCAGCACGACGGCGGTTCCGGAGCCGGCGCGCACGTAGCGTAAGCGTCGCCCCCCGATGGTCTCGTAGCGCGGATCCAGACCGGCCGCTTCGAGCCAGGAGCCGGGCGTCACCGGCGGCCGGTCGTACCAAGCGGCGGCGCCCAAGAGCGCGGCCAGGACCAGGGCGCACGCGGCGACGGCTCGGCGCATGGGGCTCACACGCCGAGCAGGCGTCGCAGCTCGGGCAGGCCCGCAGCGAGCGCTTGCTCGCCCGCCGCCGCAAAGGACGGGATCCGGGTCGGCCGCATCCAGCCGGACTCGCCGATCGGCGGCGCAATCACGAGATCGGCGCCGACCAGCTCCGACCGCGTCCGCCCGCGCACGATCGTGAGCCCGGCGCGCAGCGCGATCGCTATGAACGAGGCGGCCGCGGGCCAGCGGCCGCCCGCGTTGCAGTCGATCGCCACCACGGCGCCCTCGTCCCCCGCCAGCTCGCGCGCGAGGCGCACGGGCACGACGTCGATCACGCCCCCGTCGACGAGCCGCCGGCCGTTCCACACGAACGGCGGGAAGACGCCAGGGAAGCTGCACGAGGCCCGCAGCGCGTCGCGCACGCTGCCGGCGCGAAACACGACGCCCTCGCCGGTGTCCACGTCGGTCGCCAGCACCACGACGGGCACGCGCAGGTTCTCGAAACGGGGCGTAGGAACGAACTCGTCGATGAGCGCCCCGAGGCGACTCCCCGAGAGCAGCCCGCCGCCCCAGCCGCGCACCCACATCCAGGGGTGGAGCCGCGAGGCCTGGTCCACGAGCTTGTCGAGGTCGGCCCCGCCCGCCCAGGCCGCGGCGACGAGGGCTCCCCCGCTCACGCCCGCGATGCCAGCCACGGGGATTCCGGCGCGCTCGAGCCCGCGCAGCACGCCGGCGTGTGCCGCGGCATGGGCGCCGCCGCCGGAGAGCGCGAGGTAGAGCGCCCTCACGGCAAGAAGCGGTCGCTGTTCATCGAGCGACGCCTCCTGGGCTCATGGGCAACGGGCTGCGAGCGGAGGTGAATTCATTTCACCGCAGCGAGCGGGGGGTCTGGGGGGTGCGGCACAGCACCCCCCAGACGAGAGGAAGCCGCATGAATCTCCTGCAGCGACAGCACGTCGGTGGCTCGCTCGCGCAGCGCACGGATCGCTTGCACCGTGGCCGCGGTGGCGGTGAGTGTCGTCACCACCAGCACGTTGTGGAGCGTCGCGCTCTTGCGGATCGCGCTGTCGTCGTAGAACGACTCGCGCCCGAGCGGGGTGTTGAAGACGATGCGGATCTTGCCGTCCTTGATCTGGTCGACGATGTTCGGGCGGCCCTCCAGGACCTTGTAAACCATCTCCGCCTCGACGCCGTGCGCGTTCAGATACTCGGCCGTGCCGCGGGTGGCCACGATGTGCAGGCCCATCTCGGCGAGCTCCCTGGCGTGCGGCAGCACGCCGGGCTTGTCGAAGTCGTTCACCGAAATGAACACCGTGCCCGAAGTCGGGATGTGGTAGCCGGCGGCCTGCTGCGACTTGGCGAACGCGAGCCCGAAGTCGTTCGAGATCCCCATCACCTCGCCGGTGGACTTCATCTCCGGGCCGAGCAGTATGTCGGCGCCCGGGAACTTCAGGAACGGGAACACCGACTCCTTGACGAAGACGCGGTCGACCGTCAGGTCCTCGACGAGACCCTGCTCGGCGAGCGAGCGTCCCGCCATGATCCGCGCGGCCGCCTTGGCGAGCGGCACGCCGGTCGCCTTGCTCACAAAAGGCGTCGTGCGCGAGGCGCGCGGGTTGACCTCGAGCACGTACACGACGTCGTTCTTGATGGCGTACTGGACGTTCATCAGGCCGCGTACGGAGAGCGCCATGCCGAGCTGCCGCGTGTAGCGGCGGATCGTCTCGAGGTGCTCCGGCGCGACCTTGTACGTGGGCAGCACCATCGCGGAGTCGCCCGAGTGGATCCCGGCCTGCTCGATGTGCTGCAGGATGCCGCCAATCACCACACGCTCGCCGTCGCCGAGCGCGTCGACGTCGACCTCGAAGGCGTCCTCCAGGAAGCGGTCGATCAGAATTGGGTGCTCGGGCGACGCCTTGACCGCCTCGCGCACGTACTCCTCGAGCCGGCTCGCGTCGTACACGATCGCCATCGCGCGCCCGCCGAGCACGTACGAGGGCCGCACCAGCACGGGATAGCCGATGCGGGCGGCCACTTGCTTGGCTTGCTCGAGCGACACGGCGGTCCCGCTCTCGGGCTGGCGGATCCCGAGTTGGTCCAGGAGCGCGCTGAAGCGCTTGCGGTCTTCGGCGATGTCGGTGGCGTCCGGGCTGGTGCCGAGGATCTTGACGCCGGCCTCGTGCAGCGGCACCGAGAGCCGCAGCGGCGTCTGCCCGCCGAACTGCACCACGACACCCTCCGGCCGCTCTCTCTCGAGGACGTTCATCACGTCCTCGAACGCGAGCGGCTCGAAATAAAGCCGGTCGGAGGTGTCGTAGTCGGTCGAGACCGTCTCGGGGTTGCAGTTGATCATGATGGTCTCGAAGCCCTCTTCCTTGAAGGCGAAGGAGGCGTGGCAGCAGCAGTAGTCGAACTCGATCCCCTGCCCGATGCGGTTGGGGCCGCTGCCGAGGATGACGACCTTCCTGCGGCGGCTCGGCGCGGCCTCGCACTCGCGCTCGTACGTCGAGTACATGTAGGGCGTGAACGACTCGAACTCGGCCGCGCAGGTGTCGACGCGCTTGTAGACGGGCACGATGCCTGCCGCCTTGCGCGCCGCCCGGACTTCCTTCTCGCTCTTCCCAGCGATCTGTCCGATCCGGACATCCGAGAAGCCCATCCGCTTGGCCTCTTGGAGCAGGGGGGTGCTGCGTCGCACCCCCCTGCGACCCCCCGCTTCGGTCGCCGGAGTGAATCCGGCTCCCTCCGCAGCCCGTTGCTCACTCGCGACACCCTCGATCTCCGCGGGGGCTGAAGCCGAGATCGATTCGAGTTCGTTCCGGATCCCCTTCACCAGCTCCTTCTCCAGGTCGACGATCTGCTGGATCTGGTCGAGGAACCATGGGTCGATCCCGGTCATGCGCTGGATCTCGTCGTGGGCCCAGCCGAGGTCGAGCGCGCGCTTGACGTAGAAGATGCGATCGGGATCTGGGGTAAGCAGCTTCCGTTTGATGAGCGCGTCGTCGAGGTCGCCGCGCGCGAAGCCGGAGACCCCGGTCTCGAGGCCGCGCAGCCCCTTGTGCAGCGCCTCCTTGAAGCTACGGCCGATCGCCATCACCTCGCCGACCGACTTCATCTGCGTGCCGAGCGCGGGGCTCGCATCCTTGAACTTCTCGAACGCCCAGCGCGGGATCTTCACGACCACGTAGTCGATCACCGGCTCGAACGAGGCCGGCGTCACGCGCGTGATGTCGTTCTGGATCTCGTCGAGGTGATAGCCGATCGCGAGCAGCGCCGCGATCTTCGCGATCGGGAAGCCGGTCGCCTTGCTCGCGAGCGCGGACGAGCGCGAGACGCGCGGGTTCATCTCGATCACGCTCAGCCGGCCGCTCTTCGGGTTCACCGCGAACTGGATGTTCGAGCCGCCCGTCTCGACACCGACCTCGCGGATGATCGCGCGCGCGGCGTTGCGCATCACCTGGTACTCGCGGTCCGTCAGCGTCTGCGCGGGCGCCACCGTGACCGAGTCGCCCGTGTGGATGCCCATCGGGTCGAAGTTCTCGATCGAGCAGATCACCACGAAGTTGTCGGCCCTGTCCCGCATCACCTCGAGCTCGAACTCCTTCCAGCCGAGCAGCGACTCCTCGATCAGCACCTGGTGCATCGGCGAGAGGTCGATGCCACGCTCGGCGAGCTCCCCGAACTCCTCCAGGTTGTAGGCGACGCCGCCCCCGGTGCCGCCGAGCGTGAAGGAGGGCCGGATTACCGCCGGCAGCCCGGTGATGTCGAGGACCTTCCTCGCCTCGTCGAGCGTCGTGGCGAAGCCGCTCTTCGGCACGTCGAGGCCGATCCGCTCCATGGCCTGCTTGAAGAGCTGGCGGTCCTCGCCCACCTCGACCGCCCGGCGCGACGCGCCGATCAGGCGCACGCCGAGCCGGTCGAGCACCCCGCGCCGCGACAGCTCGACGGCCAGGTTGAGTGCCGTCTGCCCGCCGACCGTCGGCAGCAGCGCGTCCGGCCGCTCGCGCTCCAGGATCGCCTCGACCGCCTCCGGCGTGAGCGGCTCGATGTAGGTGCGGTCCGCGTACTCCGGGTCCGTCATGATCGTTGCGGGGTTGGAGTTCACGAGCGAGACGCGCAGGCCCTCGTGCTTGAGGACCTTGATCGCCTGAGTGCCCGAGTAGTCGAACTCGCAGGCCTGCCCGATCACGATCGGCCCCGAGCCGATCACCAGCACCGAGCGGACCTTTGGGTCCCTGGGCATCGCTGCTCAGGCCTCGCGGCGCGCGCGCATCATGCTGACGAACTCTTCGAAGAGGTAGTGGCTGTCGTGTGGGCCGGGGCTCGCCTCCGGATGGTACTGGACCGAGATCACCGGGCGGTCCGCGAGACGGAAGCCCTCGACCGTGCCGTCGTTGAGGTTCTTGTGCGTCAGCACGAATCCGGGCTTCTCGAAGAGGTCGGGGTCGACACAGAAACCGTGGTTCTGCGAGGTGATCTCGACCCGGCCGGTCTCGAGGTTCTTCACCGGGTGGTTGACTCCACGGTGGCCGAACTTCAGCTTGTAGGTCCGGCCGCCACAGGCGAGGCCGAGGATCTGGTGGCCCAGGCAGATCCCGAAGGTGGGCAGCCGGTCGACGAACACTTTGGCCGCCTCGATCGCGTACGTGCAGGGCTCCGGGTCCCCCGGCCCGTTCGAGAGAAAAACGCCGTCGGGCGAGAGCGCGAGCGCCTCCGGCGCGGAGGTGGTCGCCGGCACCACGGTCACGTCGCAGCCCGCGGCTGCCAGGTTGCGCAGGATGTTCTGCTTCATCCCGAAGTCGTAGGCCACCACGCGGAAGCGGGTCTCGCCCGTGCGCGGACGATGGGCTTCGGTGCCCTTCAAAACCGGCACTAGCTGCCCGGCCCGGCCCTTCGCCTCCGCTTGCGGGTCGAAGGCCCACGGCTTCGCGCAGGTCACCTCGCGCGCGAGGTCGAGGCCGAGCATCGAGCGCGAGGCGCGCGCCTTAGCCACCAGCGAGGCCGGGTCGGCGTCCAGCGCCGACACGACGCCGCGCTTCGCCCCGTGGGTGCGCAGGTGCCGTGTGAGTGCTCGCGTGTCGATCTCGCTGATCCCCACGATGCCGTTCTTGTCGAGGTAGCCGGCGAGCGTGCCCGAAGCGCGCCACGACGAGACCACGGCCGAGGCTTCGCGGACGACGAAGCCTGAGACCTGCGGCCGCGCCGATTCGACGTCCTCGCGGTTGACGCCGTAGTTGCCGATGTGCGGGTAGGTCATGGTGACGATCTGGCCCGCGTAGGAGGGGTCCGTCAGCACTTCCTGGTAGCCGCTGAGCGCCGTGTTGAAGACCACCTCGCCGGTCGTCTCCCCGGCGCGTCCGAACGCGATGCCCTCGAAAACGGTCCCGTCCTCGAGCGCGAGTCGCGCGCGCGGGCGCACGCCCGAGGGTTGCCCGTCCAGCTTCCGCCCTGCCATGTCGAGCCCTAGAGCTTATCCGAGAGCGGCTCGGCCGGCGAGCAGGACGGCCGGCGGCAGCCGGCCCAGGAGCGTCAGCGAATCGGTCCCATCCGATCGAACGGCCAGAAGCGGAAGACCGCGCGACCGTAGATGTACTTCTCCGGGACCTCGCCCCAGTTGCGCGAGTCGTTGCTGCTGCGGCGATGATCGCCGAGGACGAAGTAGTAGCCCTTGCGCACCTCGCTGGGCGGGTGGTTGTCGTCGTCGCGGAAGCGCGCTGGCAGGTATGGCTCCTTCACGGGGAGCCCGTTCACGACCAGCTCGCCAGCGCGGATCTCGACCAGGTCGCCGGGCAGGCCCACCACGCGCTTCACGAAAGAGACCGACGGATCGCGTGGGTACCAAAACACCACCACGTCGCCGCGCGCGATCGGGCGGAAGCGGTACACGAACTTGTTGACGACGATGCGCTCGCCGTCCAGCAGCAGCGGCTCCATGCTCGAGCCCTGCACGCGAAAGGCCTGGGCCACGAACGCGATCAGGAAGAAGCAGAACAGCACCGCAACCGACAGGTCGTGGAGGAACTCCCAGCCCGCGCGCAGGAAACGCTTGCGCGGGCCGGCCCGCGGCGCGAGTGCGGGCGCCGTGCCGGCCGCGCCTGGTGAAGGCTCGGGCCCAGGCCCGCCGGGCTCGCGGCCGCGGCTGTCGAGCGTCACCGGCGCGAGCCCTTGACGACGCGCGTCGACGCGATCCGGTCGTGCAGCCCACGCCCGCCGAAGGCCACCATCAGGAAGCCGATGCCGAGGCTGGCGGCCGAGAGCAGGTAGCCGAGCGCTCGCCGCAGCGCGCTCGCGAGCGAAATCGGAGAGCTGCCGTCGTCGGCCACCACCCGCAGCTCGAGCAGCTCCTTGCCCGGCGTCGCGCCCTTCACGCTCCAGAAGTAGACGTGGTAGAGCACGCCCAAGAGCAGCGCCAGCGGCAGCAGCGTGACCGAGGCGAAGACCGGCAGCAGCGCCACGTCCGAAGCGGCGCGCGGGGTCTCGCGCGCCCACCAGTACCACACGACCGGCGCGAGCAGCACCGCCTGCCCCGAAACGACGAACACCGTGTCCACGACGAAGGCCGCGAGTCGGCTGGCGGGTTCCGCGAGCTCGAGCTCGCCGCTCGAGCCGGACGCCGCGCGGCGCTCCCGGGGAACCGGCCGCTCGAGCCGGCGCTCGGGCTCGCTCACCGGGCGCGCGGCGGGCGCCGAAAGCGGCGCCTGGGCCATCGCCAGGGGGCCGCTCGCGCGGTGAGCGGGCGGCTCCTGGGGCGCGATCGGCGCCGGCTGCGTGTCGCGCTCCCGTGCCTCACCCGAGGCCGGCGGCTCCACGACGCGCTGCCCGTCCGGCGCAAGCGTCTCGCCACAGCTGTTGCAGAAGCGCGCCGGCAGCGGCACCGAGGCGCCGCACGTGGCGCACGCGGCCTTGGGCGGACCGCTCGGCTGCGCGACCTGCGCGCCGCACTCGCGGCAGAAGAGGTCGCCCCGGCGGTAGGCGGCCTTGCACGCGGGGCACTCGAGCGGCGCCGCCGAGGGATGCGCCAGCACCTTGCCGCCGCCCTCCGCGATCAGCTCCTCGCGGAACAGCAGCCGCATGCTGCCGATCGCCACCAAGTCGCCGTCGCGCAGCGCCCGCTCGCTCACCCGGTCGCCGTTCACCACGGAGCCGTTGGCCGAGCTGCAGTCGCGCAGGAAGAACTGCCGCCCGCGGTGCTCGACCACCGCGTGGCGGCGCGAGACCATCGCGTCGGGCAGCACTAGGTCGTTCGAGGGATCGCGGCCGATCGTGAGGATCGTCGTGCGCGTGAGCGGGATCTCGCGCCGGTTGGAGGCTGTCGGGTTGACAATCAGCTTGGCCACGCGGCTATGCCCCGAGGAAGGTCTGACGGAAGCTCGTTTCCACCTTCACGCGGACGCCGCGCTTCGTCGCGGGCTCGAACTTCCAGCTCCGGATCGCCGCGACGACGACGTCGTCCAGCACCCGGCCCGCCGACTCGACGACCGCCACGTCCGTGACGTCTCCGGCATCGCTGACGACGAAGCGGACCAGCACCGAGACACGCTGCCCCGAGCGCAGGCGCGGCGCCTGTCCGGACGGGTAAGAAGGCGACGCGCCCTGCAGCTTGCGCGCGAGCGTATCCACCTGGCCCGGCTCGTTCGGATAGACGCGCGTCACGTCGACGGGCTCCGGCGTGGGGGGAGCCGCCGGCCGGGGACGCAGGCGCACGTCGACGCGTCCCGTCTCGCCGGCGCTGACGTCGAGCGTGCTCGACCAGGTCTCGTGCCCGTCGAGCGCCAGCTCCACCCGGCGCCTGCCGGCCTGGAGCGCGAAGGCGCGCAGCGGTGTCTGGCCCGCCGGCTTGCCGTCGACGCTGACGGCTGCGCCCGCGGGCGTAGACAGGAAATCGGCGGCGCCCGTGGTGGCGACTTTCCGCTGTTTGAGCGCGAGCCGCCGCTCGGCCGTGGGCACGCCGGCCGGCTCACTCACCGCGCGCAGCTTGCCCGGCGTGGCCACCGCCGCCGCCGGCGGGGGGGCGGCCCGTTCACCCGGCGCGACGTCCCGAGCGGGGCCCACCGCGACCGGTTCTTGCGGCCGGAGCGCCCAGGCAAAGAACGCGATGAGCGCGAAGAGGACGGCGCCCGCGCCCAGGACGAGTGGCGGCGGGATGGCGGGACGCGCGGCGCGCGGTGAGGCTGGAGCGCGCAGGCCCCCCGTAACGAGCGGCGGCGAGCGCAGCATCGGGTCGGGCGGCTGGGTCTGCGACGCCTCCGCCGTCACCAAGGCGGGCATCACGGCTGTCACCTCGGCCGCCGCGATCAGCGGCGGCGGCTCGGTCGGCTCTGAAGGCGGCGCGTCGAGAACCAGCGTCGTCTCCTCCTCGCGCGCGAGAAGGGGTGCGGCCGCGCTTCTCGAGGGAACACGAAGCGGGACCGGGCGCGGGATCTCGACCGGGGTGGTCACGTCCGCCACAGCCGCGAGGCTCACGGTCTCCTGGTTGCCGAGCCCGGTGAACCACGAGCCGAGGCAGTACTCGAGGTCCTGCACAAACGCGCTCGCCGTCTGGTAGCGCCGCTCGGGCTTCTTCGCGAGCACCCGCTCGAAGACCTCGCGCCACTTCTGGGGCACGAGGCCGAGGAGCTCGAGGTCGGCCGGCTCGATCGGGTCGACGTGGACGAGCTTGTACAGGATCGAGGTCACGTTGGGGCCCGGGAACGGCTGATGGCCCGAGAGCATCTCGAAGGCGACGACGCCGAGCGAGAAGATGTCGCTGCGGCCGTCGAGCCTCTCCCCCATCGCCTGCTCGGGCGACATGTAGGACGGCGTTCCGAGCAGCGCCCCCGCATGCGTGATGTCGGCGTCGGCCAGCTTGGCGATGCCGAAATCGGTGACCTTGACCTTGTCGCCTTCGTAAAGGATCAGGTTGGCGGGCTTGACGTCGCGGTGGACGACCCCGCGCGAGTGGGCGTAGTCGAGCGCCGCGGCCACCTGGCTGACGAGCCCGATCACCCTTTCCGGCTTGAAGCGCGTCCCTTCCGCGAGCACCTCGCCGATCGTTCGCCCGTCTACGAACTCCATCGCGAAGAACGGCAGCCCGTTCTCCTCGCCGAGGTCGAACAGCGTCACGATGCCCGGATGCGAGAGGGTCCCGGAGATCTGGGCTTCGTGATGGAAGCGGTCGATGAACGACCGGTACTGGGGGCTCGAGCGCGGGATGTCGAGCCGGACCGTCTTGATGGCCAGGGTCCGCCGGATGAGGGGGTCGAAAGCCTTGTAGACGGCGCCCATCGCGCCAAAGCCCAGGCTGCCCGTGATCTGGTAACGGCCGATCGTGGCGGGGACCGGGTCGGCGGTGTGTTTGCTCACGTCGCTCATCGATCCGCCAGCCGCACGATCGGTGCCGACACTCTCCCGCCCACCACTGTAGCATCGGGACCCCGGCTCGTCAACGCGCCAAGGGGCACAAGTCACGTCTTCGGAAGAGCTTGCGGCTCATGTGCTATTCTCGCTTCCGAGGTTCACCGGCGCGCTCTTGGGCCAGATTCAGATGCGTGAAGAGGTTGGCATCGTCCCCTACGCAGCGCTCCAGCAGCCGCTGAGCCCCCTCTTCCTCGACTACCTGGCGGGAAACGACCGAGCCCGTCCGTTTCTTCCGGCAGACGGTTTCGAGCTTGGAGCCATCAGCGCGGCCGCCAGGCGCGCGAGCGGCCTCGACAGGCCGAAAGGCCCAGTCGCCGAAGCGTTGGCGCGCCAGCAGGAGGCCCACGGCTCGAAGAGGGCGGCCGAGCGGGCGCGGGATCTGGCGGAGCCCGGGGCGGCCGCGATCGTCACGGGGCAGCAGGCCGGCCTCTTCGGCGGGCCGCTGTTCGTGCTGTGGAAGGCGCTCGCGACGGTGTCGGTGGCTCGCCGCCTCGAGGCGGAGCGCGGCCAGCCGGTGGTTCCGGTGTTCTGGGTGGCCTCCGACGACCACGACTTCGCGGAGATCCGCGCCACCACCATCGTCGACGCCACCGGCGCGCTGCGCACGCTGCGTTACGCCCCGGTCGAGGAGCCGCTCGGCCGCCCCGCCTGGGACATCGTCCTCGACGATTCGGTGCGTTCGCTGGTGGACGAGCTCGCACGCGCCCTGCCGCCAGCGCTCGGACGTGACGAGGCCATCGAGCTCTTGGGGGCCTGCTACCGCCCGGGAGCGACGATGGCTTCCGCCTTCGCCGCGCTCGTCTCGCGGCTGCTGCCCGAGCTCGTGGTGCTCGACCCGGCCGACGAGGCTCTCAAACGGCTCGCGGCCCCGGTCATGACGCGCGAGCTCGGCGAGGGCTCACCGAGCTCGCGCCTCGCGCTCGAGGCCGGCCGCGCGCTGCTCGAAGCCGGCTATCACCAGCAGGTGCCGGTTCGGCCCGGGTTCGTGAACCTGTTCGCGATCGTCGAGGGACAGCGGCGGGCGCTCGCGATCGCGGGCGGCACGGTCGAAGTACGTGGCACACGCGAGCGCTGGCCCGTCGCGGAAGCACTCGCCCGGCTCGAACGCGAGCCGCGGCTGTGGAGCCCTGGCGCGCTGCTGCGGCCGCTCGTGCAGGATGCGCTTTTGCCGACCGCAGCTTACGTGGCCGGTCCCGCCGAGATCGCGTATCACGCCCAGCTGGCCCCGTCCTACGCACACTTCGGCATCCCGCGCCCGGTGCTTCTGCCGCGGCCGAGCCTGACGCTGGTCGAGCCGCAGCAGGCGCGAGCGCTCGAGAGCGAGCGGCTCACGCTCGCCGACCTGGCGGGCGACCCCGAACGGCTCGTCTCGCGCTGGGCACGCGAGGACTACCCCGACGTCGAGACGGCCTTCGCCCGCGCGCGGGAGGCGATCGAGCGCGAGCTCGGGGCGGTCGAGGCGGTGCTCGGGTCGCACGACCCTACGCTGCGGCCCGCCACGGCCGCGGCGCGCGGGCGCGCGCTCCACCCTGTGGCGGGTCTCCACGAAAAGGCGCTGCGTGCGCTCAAGAAGCGCGACCAGGGCCGCGCCGAGCGGCTGCGACGGACCCGCGACGTGCTGCTGCCGGGCGGGTCGCTCCAGGAGCGCGGGCTGGGCCTGATCGGCCTCGTGGGGCGGCACGGCCTCGCGATCGTGCCCAGCCTGGAGGAGCGCCTGCTCCCGTTCGCGCGCGGGCACCAGCTGGTGTGGCTATGAAGATCGGGATCGTGTGCTATCCCACCGTGGGCGGCTCCGGAGCGGTCGCGGCCGAGCTCGGCAAGCAGCTCGCGCGCCGCGGCCACGAGGTCCACGTGATCTCCTACCGGCTTCCTTTCCGGCTCGGCAACTTCCAACAGAACGTCTGCTTTCACGAAGTCGACGTCTCGAGCTACCCGCTCTTCGAGTATCCGCCGCACGAGCTCGCGCTCGCCGTGAAGATGGCCGAGGTGACCCGCGAGCATGGGCTCGAGCTGTTCCACGTCCACTACGCGATCCCGCACGCGATCGCCGGCTTCCTGGCGCAGCAGATGCTCGGCAGCGACGCGCCGCGCATGGTCACGACGCTCCACGGCACCGACATCACGATCGTCGGCCAGGACCGCTCGTTCTTCGAGATCACGCGTTTCGGGATCGAGCGCTCGGACGCCGTGACGGCGGTGTCGGGGTTCCTGCAGCGGATGACGGTAGCCGAGTTCCAGGTCAAAAAGCCGATCGACGTGATCCCGAACTTCGTCGACCTCGAGCAGTACCGGCTCGAGCGCGAAGACCGCTCGGCGCTGGCCGGGCCCGGGCAGAAGGTGCTGCTGCACGTGTCGAACTTCCGCCCGGTCAAGCGCGTGCTGGACGTCGTGCGCATCTTCGAGCGCGTGGCGCGCGAAGTGGACTCGGTGCTGCTGATGGTCGGCGAGGGTCCGGAGCGCTCCTCGGCCCAGGCCCTGGGGCGGCGGCTCGGGCTCACCGAGCGCCTGCGCTTCCTCGGCGCGCAGCACGCGATCGAGGACATCGTGGGCCTGGCCGACGTGTTCCTGCTCCCCTCCGAGCTCGAGTCGTTCGGTCTCTCGGCGCTCGAGGCGATGGCGCGGGGCGTGCCCGTGGTGGGCTCGGATGCCGGCGGCCTGCCCGAGGTGGTGCGGCACACGGAGAGCGGCTACCTGCTGCCGGTGGGCGACGTCGAGGGCATGGCCACGCGCGCGATCGAGATCCTGAAGGACGACGAGCGACGGCGCGAGATGGGTGAGGCGGCGCGACTCCGGGTCGAGTCGCTGTTCGGGGCCGAGCGCGTTGTGGGCCAGTACGAGGCCGTGTACGCCCGTGTGCTGGGGCACTGACGCACGCGGCCCTCGCGGATGTGGGTGACGGTTCGGCTCGCCATGGAGCTCGCCCGGCGAGCTGACCGGGCGCCCCGCGCAGGAGCCATGGGAGAATGAGATCCGCGGCACGCGCGTTGCCCTGAACCGGGTGGGGACGGGCGTTCTGCCGTCTGGAGGGTGAGGCGTGTCTGAGAACTGGACCTTGGGGGCGCACTTCCGGACAGCGGGCTCCTGGCCGGGACGGCTGATCCTCGCGCTTCTCGCGCTCGCCGCCCCGGTTCAGGCCCAGCAGGTCCCGACGGGCTACCAGGAGTACTTCGTCCTCGGCCACGAGCAACACGTGTGGTTGTTGCTGAACCGCGTGATCACGGGCGAGGGTGGCGGCGCCTACACGGCCGGCAACGGCATGAACTCGGTCGTCAGC
>Ga0247727_10008311_pt1 | contig 19322 bp, 11 predicted proteins | sample WisWelCaveWW1625_FD_202498 | JGI IMG/M metagenome (GOLD analysis project Ga0247727, IMG submission 202498) | Biofilm microbial communities from Wishing Well Cave, Virginia, United States - WW16-25 | ecosystem: Environmental > Aquatic > Deep subsurface > Groundwater > Cave microbial mat | place... | reverse complement strand
GTTGGTCTCGCCGGCTTTGGGATAGCTTTGCATCTCCACTTCGGCTTCGGGTTTGAGATCGTGCACGAGCGGATATTTGTGGACCTGGCTTTCATCGAACTCATAATACGCGAGCTTGCGGCCGTCCAGCGACCACCAATACGCGGTGAGCTGATCGAACTCTTCGGGATAAACCCAATCGGGCCGGCCGTGCAAAAGGTTTTCATTGCCGCCAATCGTAAGGCGTTTCTCTTCGCCGGTTGTGGTGTTGACGAGATACAGATCAAACTCTTTCACATAGGCAAAGTGCGAAAAGTCCGGAGAGTATTCGCCGTTCCACAATTGGCTCGCCGCCATGCCGCGCATCAAATCTTTGGACCCGGGCTGTTGCGCAACCTCGGGGCGTTTCAATTCGCGCAGCGCGGAAGTTTTTAGATCAAACAAAAAATGCTTTTTATCAACCCAAAAAGAAATGGCCGCGCCGGCGCGCTCGTATTTAAAACTCTTGAACGGCAGGCTCTTCACTTCCTGTTTGGTGAGATCATTATAACCGCGCAGCAAGTTGGTTTGCACGGCTTGATCAAACAACGGCGCGCGCTTTTGCGTGGCCGGATCGACGCGAAAGAAGTTGACGGCTTTCGTTGTCGCGTCTTCTTCACTAACAAAATAGCCGTTGCCGTTGGGCAGCCACTCGACCGCGCGTGCGCCGTTCGTCGTGGTCAAACGCTCGCGCGCCATGAAGTCGTACAGCGCGCGCAGGGATTGCGCTTGCTGCTGCGCCGAAACTGGGATGACGAACAACAATGCCGCAGCGATCAAACGAGTTTGAAAACGTTTCATCCAAATCCTCCTTCTTTGATTGTGTGAGCGTTTCAGGGCCATCGTTTACTGCTCTTGTTCCGCGTTTAAAGCTTCTTGAATCATCCGTTCCAATTCCGCGCGATTGTCTTGCACTCTTTGCGCGCCTATCTGACCGCCTCTCATCATGAGCGCCGGCACTCTTTTCAAAGCTTTTTGCCCGACGGGTGATTGATAAAAATCAGTCAAGGCCTGCACTTCATTCACCGTGAAGGCCTCGGCGTACATTTGCACAACATCCGCCTTTAGGCTTTGCCAACTCATGTACTTATTCAAAAACGCGCGCAGCGTTGCTTCGAGCGGCAATAACTCGGGCTTCTGTTGTATTTGTAGCGCGAGCATTTGATCCATGGTTTGAGTAAAAAGGTTTTCTATGTCCATAACTTCAAGCAGTTTTTCCACTACGGCGCGCATCGAATCCGAGACCACGGTCGTGTGTGTCGTGTCGCGCAGCGCAGGCCTGCCGGTTAGCTTGAATTTGAACGGCATGGCGACCCACACCGAGACCGGCTTCCCGTCTTTCATGGCCGGAGAGAAGCGCATTTGCTCGGCGGCCTCAATTGCGGGTTGATTGAAAATCTCCGCGCCGCTTTTCTGGATTTCGACCGTTCGCGGTTTGCCTTCGCGATCAACCCAAACGCGAACGAACACCGTTCCCTCCATTCCGGCGCGGCGCGCCAATTCGGGATAGCGCGGCGTAACCGTTTTGATGATTTCCGGCGCCTTTTCAAATTCCACAAAATCCGGCGGAGGCGTTTCATCCTCAGCTTGCGAGAATGAAAGCCGAGTACCGCTCAACATAACGGCAACGAAAAGAACGAGGATAAAACGGAATCTCACCTGCATCATTTCGACCTCCAGAGGTTTCAAACCGCAATTTCACGGAACGAGATGCAGCGCTGCGGTGCAGAAATTAACACTCCATACTCCACCAATCCCATCACTCCAGTTCAAGCTTTCACGCGCCTCCCACGCCGAAGCCGGTCACGATATACGTTCCGCTCTTCTCATGCTTGGCCAATGTGATGATGCCGTTGCCGCGCGCGTCGTCCAACAATTCTTGAAACGAGCGATAGCCGAACTCGCCTTCATCAAAAGAAGGGTGCTTGCGCTTGATGGTCTCTTTGATCGTCGAGGCAAAAAAGATTTCTTTGTTCTCGCGCATGAGCGCTTGAATCGCGTCGAGCAGCCAATAGAACACTTGCGCCTTTTTGCGCGGCAGGCCTTTGATCTTGGGCGGCTCGCCCGCGGGCCGATACAAGTCTTCGTAGAAAATAAATTCGTCGCAATTGCTGATGAGCAGCGCGGAGGAGGATTCCTTGCGGCCCACGCCGATCACGGTTTTGCCGTTCTCTTTGAGTTTGGAAACGAGCGGGTTGAAATCCGAATCGCCGGAGAGGATGGCGAAAAGATTGATGTGCTCTTTGGCGTTGCACATTTCCATGACGTCGACGACGAGATGAATGTCCGCGGAGTTTTTGCCGGTGAGCTTGCGGTGGGGAATTTCGATCAACTCAATGGCGGCCTGGTGCAGCGATTCTTTTTCCTTGGGGTAGGCCTGCCAATCACAATAAGCTTTCTTCGCAACGATCTTGCCTTTTTCCAGCAAGCGCTCGAGAATCTTGTTGATGTCGAAGGCGATGCCGGAATGGCGATCACCCAACACAAGGTTTTCTAGGTCGATGAAGACTGCGATTTTGTTTTCCAAGTGCGTCCTTTCGAAATGGATTCCTAAAAACGGGTTCGAACAATTCCCCCCTTGAGGGGGGTTAGGGGGGTGTTTTTGAGAGCGATGAACAGCTTAAAACTTCTCATGCTCCTCGTAGTGTTTTTTCAAAAAGTACTCTTTGATACCGAATAACACCCCCCTAGCCCCCCTCAAGGGGGGAATACACGGTTCATGTCTGCGCGGCTTCATACTCCGCTTGCAAGCGCGCCATCAAATCTTTTCTGCGATCATACAAACGTTTCGGCTCACGCGGCGCGTGTTTCGTCAACGCATAGGCCACGAGAACCGGCATCGCGATGGTCGAATCGCAATAGCACACCACGGTATCGGGAAGTTTATCGGGATCGACTTTGCCCCAGCTCACAGCCTCGGCCGGTGTCGCGCCGGAAAGTCCGCCGGTGTCGGGCCGCGCGTCGGTGAATTGCAAAAAGTAGTCGTGGCCTTTCTCCGCGATCTGCATCACTTCCTGCAATTGCGGTTCGGTTTGCAGCATGAAATTTTTCGGCGAGCCGCCGCCGAAGATGAGTACTGCGCTCTTGCCTTCATTGCGTTTGGCGTCGAGCACGATCGCAGCGGTTTCATTCACGTCGGCATTCACGTCGTACATGAGCTTATTGCCCGCCAACGCTTGCGCGGCCACGTTCATGCCGATGGAAGAGTCGCCGGGCGAGGAAGTGTAAATCGGCACCGCATGCTCATACGCCGCGGCGAGAATCGAGGTGCGTCTCTGCTTCAGCTCTTTCTCGCGCGCGTCCACGTATTTGCCGGCGAGATAGTGAAACTCCGCGGTGCTCATCGGGCGCTGAAACTCCGGCGCTTGAATGATCTGGCGATAAAACGCATCGGTATCGAGCAGCACGTGATAATCGAAGAAGATGTCATAGATGCGCACCACGCCCTCCTCGCGCAGCACCACGTCATCGGCTTGATGCGTGCCCTGGTGCATGCTCATGCCGAGACCGAAATGCGTATCATGATAAAGATTCGCGCCGGTGGAGACGATCCAATCCACGAAACCATTTTCAATCAACGGAATGATCGCGGACATGCCAAGGCCAGCGGGTGAGAGCGCGCCGGTGAGACTCATGCCAATGGTCACGTCCGGCTCGAGCATTTTCTCCGTGAAGAGGCGACAGGCTTCGTGCAAGCGCGCGGCATTGTAGGCATAAAAAGTTTGTTCAATCAACTCCGCAACGGACATGTTCGGCTTGATGGCTTGCGGAGCGATCTTTCGGCCGGAGAGAAAGCGGCTGGGCGAAGGCATGCGATTTTCCCTTCCTTCCAGTGATTATTTTAGCATACAGCTTTGATTACGCGACGTTGCATTGGCGCAGCCTCCCGCAATCAATGTTCGCGCGGATTTATTTTTTGCGGCTCCCTTCTATTTGTCATTCTGAAAGAACCTTCCCTCGCGCTGGGAATTGAATCAAGTGCTAGGAAAGTTCCTTGCAGGATGACATCTCAAAAAAGGGCATTACAAATTAATCCTGAAGCAGGATAAAGCCTCGGCCAAGCCGAGGCTGGAACACTTTACTCATTCAGACTTTTCCTCCGCACTCGTTTCTTCTTCGGCAACGATTTCATCCACGCTGGCTGCTCCGCTTTCGACTTTGCGCGCGATGGTTAAAAAGCCGGTGTGACCGATCATGCGCAATTCCGGCCGCACGGACATCGGCTCGACGTTCCAGCGGCGGAACATGGTTTCGAAACTCATCACGGCCATGAAGCAACGTGTAATGCGCAAGGACTCAACGAACGATTTGACTTGAAAGATCGTGGGCGAATAACTGCAAATGATTCCGCCGGTGCGCAGCTTGGGCGCGGCGAGGTGCGTCACGCGCCACGGCTCGGGCACATCGAGCAAGACGCGGTCAACGTTCTCTTCGTCGATCTGCTCATAAATGCTCGCTTCCCGCACGATATGATTGGGCGTTTCGCCCATGAAGTTGAGCATATTGCGTTTGGCAATTTCAATGAAGTCGCGACGTACTTCATAGCTGATCACCGTGCCTTCCGGGCCGACCATGCGCAAGAGCGTGGTGGCCAATGCGCCGGAGCCGAGGCCGGCTTCCACGATTTTCGCGCCGGGATAGATATCCGCGTATTGCAAAATGATGCCGAGATCCTTGGGATAAATCACCGTGGCGCCGCGCGGCATGTTGACCACGTGATCATTGAGCGTCGGGCGAAACACCCAAAATTTCACGTCGCGCTGCGAACGCAGCAAGAAGCCCTCATGCCTGCCGATGATTTCATCATGCGGCAACATGTCGCCGCGAATGTTGGTTTTCTTGCCGGGCCGCAACACGTCATAATAAACGCGCTGCTTGCGGTCGTAAAAAATAACGGGATCGTTTTCAGCAAACGGGAGGCTGGGATTTTTCATGAGGGCTTTCAATTTTCATTATGACAACCCAAAGTTATTCCCCCCTTGAGGGGGGTTAAGGGGGTGTTGTTCTGTATCATACGCCAAGTGAAGCACGAGGAATTGAAGTGTCGTGGTTGCCAGCAAGAACACCCCCCTGGCCCCCCTCAAGGGGGGAATTTCGGGGATACTTAAAAATTTTCTCCACCGCTTGCTCCAACGCCGCTTTGCGCAAGGGCTCTAATTCGAGTTTGGATTCGACCTGCAATACACGATCGAGCTTGGCGTGCGTTTCGGGATTGGCCGGCACGAAGAGGGAGCAGCAATCTTCAAACGGCTCCGTGGATATCGCGAACGAGCCGATTTGCCGCGCTTGCTCCACGATGTCTTGCTTGTCATCGCCGGCGAGAGGTCGCAGCACGGGCAAGGTCGCGACTTCGTTGATCACGCGCAGGTTCGACAGCGTTTGGCTGGCAACCTGCGAAACGTTGTCGCCGGTGATTAAAGCCGGCGCGCGATGCTTGTGCGCGATGCGCTCCGCGAGCCTGAGCATTTCGCGGCGATACAAGATGACGCGCAACCTTGGCGGGCTGTTGGCAACAATGTGCTGCTGTATTTCCGCAAAGGGAATGAGATATAACAAAGCTTGTTGTTGATATTGCGTCAAAAGCTGTACGAGACGCTCGACCAAATCTTGCGAGGCCTTGGTCGTGAACGGCGCGCTGTGAAAATGCACGTAGATCAAATTCACGCCGCGTTTCAAAATGCGATGCGCGGCCACGGGCGAATCAATGCCGCCGGAGAGCAAGCACACGGCTTGTTCCGCGGAACCCACCGGCAGTCCGCCGGGCCCGGAAATGCGAGCGGTATACATCAACGCATAATTGTCCGCGACCTCGATCCACACGGTCACTTCGGGCGCGTGCAAATCCACTCGCGCTTGATAGTGTTGCAGCACCACGTCGCCGACGTGCGCGTTGATCTCTGGTGAAGTAAGGGGAAAATGTTTTTGCGAGCGTTTGGTTTCGACTTTGAACGTGTTGAAGCTTTGGCGCGAGAGCAACTGTATTGCCGTCGCGCTGATCTTGTCGAGGTCTTGTTCTAGCTTGTACGCGGGCGCGAAATAGGCGATGCCAAAAACTTTTTGCAGCGCGGAGCAAATGGCTTCGACTTCTGCCTGGGGAGAAAGCTTGCAGAGCAAACGGCCATAGAGTCGAATGATGGATTGCAGACCGAGGTGCGTCGTGGCGCGCAGGATGTTGCGTTGCAATCTTTTTTCGAAATGGACGCGATTGTTGCCTTTGAGCGCGATCTCGTGGTAATGCACGACGATACTCTCCGCGCGCGGGGCGAGGGCGCTTGCGTTATTTTCGCGCGTCGCGGCGTGAGCAAGTTGTTCGTTGAGTTGATTTGCGGCAGCAATAGTCATGTGGTCGCGTGCGTTTGGTTGATTGCAACGGCGCGCAACATAGCAAAAACGGCGAGGAATTGCAAGGGAAAGGTCGGGAGGAGAGTAAACCTGGCGAACATTTGAGGCTTATCAAGCTCTGCTTGTTGCTTTTTCAACACACGGGTAGTATCTTTGTGCAGTTGTAAGGCAGGAGTAGCGCAGCTTTGTGAGGGAGGTTGATATGGCGCAGTTGAAACCCAAAGAGATTTTAGCGCGAGCCGAAGAGTTTTTGCAGTGCGCAGAACACGCCGCACAAAGCAACCTGTTCAACGCCTGCGCGGTTTGTTCATATGCCGCTTTATTCTGGGCTGCGCGGGCGGCTTTGGCGCATGAGGGTCTAGATCGACCAACATGGGGGCATAGTGAACTACGGTCAAGGTTCACGGAGGAGTTCATCAAAAACCGAGGGCGTTATCCCGCTAAATTTGGTAGCTGGCTTTCCGATGCCTTTGGTTTGCGAAACGATGCGCAGTACAATTATCGCCAACCTAAAACCAAAAACGTGCGGCGGATGGTTTATCATGCCGAAGAGTTCATACTTCAAATTGAAGAGGTGCTCAACAAATGAAACCCAAATTGCGTATCTCAAAAAGACAGTTGCAAAAATATCTTGATGAGTTGATTGCGCTCGCCCAGACGGCAACTACAGACGTAAAAGCTACGGTTGAAATTCCGGGCTACGAAGGCCAGCATGCGCGGCTTGAAATTTACGTCCCCGACGAACTTGAAGAACAACTTCATGACCTCGTCAGCCAACGCGCCCATGATATTTTCATCGACACGGGCTATGATATCGCTGCCCTCGTCTGTGAGAAATCAGAATGGCAAGAAGAGGCCGGCGCCAACTAGGTGATTGCACGATGAAACAGAAAAAAGCCCTCTCAAAGCCGCAGCCTTGCGCGCAATCCACGCGGATCAAGGGCGCACACGAAGAAAACTTTTAGCGCGTGCGTCTTTGGTTCACGGGGAGGCAAAACGTTTGTAATTTTTTTGAAAATTGGGGGGACGTTTGCGAGTCTGCCAGCCTCGCCTTGCAAATATCCTTCTTCAAATCTTCATTTCTCCACCGAACGCTCCTTCTACTCCTTCATTTTTACCCGCGCCTTACGCAAGCTTTACCCGGGCAAGGTATATATGGGTGCTGTTTTGTGTATTTCCCACCTCCGGTCTCGCGGTGTAAATAATTCGGCGTGATGCTCCGCGGAGATTCTTTGGATTCGTTCTTGGCAAGGGAGCTTCGGCGATCCGATGAGAGGTCCTACCTCGCAAAGATGCCGGCAGGGATTGCGGCCTTCATTCTGGCCTTCTGTGTTCCGCGCCTTCCAACCATGAAGCTTTTCTCCCTGCGGCCTGATGCTGCGACCCCTCGGGATTGCGACGCGTTCCTAGTCATTGTCAGATCAGAGTCTAAATCTTTCAAGGAGACGCACGATGTTGTTTCGTTCACGCTTTGCCGGGCTGTTGCAGGGAGCCGTATGGGCGGCAGTGATCATGTTCAGTTTGTTGGTTGTACCTGAAGCATTCGCGCAAAGCGGCGCTCCGCTTTCCACCACGACGACCAGCGCTCACCGAAAATCCAACCAGAGCAAGGTATTTTATTATGACAATAAATGGTGGGCCGTGGCCTATCACGAGGCGCGCGGCGAATGGTTTTTGTGGCAATATAACGGCGCGGCGTGGACGCGCAAGAACACGCTGCAAAACGGCGTGAATAATTGGGTCGACGTCGTGATCGATTCCGTGACGGATAAACTCTATATCTTTTTTTCGCGCCAAGCGCAGCCGCGCTTCCGGCGTTATTCGTATAGCGCGGGCGCGTGGGTGAAAGACACGGGCTTCCCGCTCACGCTCGGCAGTTTTCCAAACCCGGACAACAACAATCCGGTAAGCCTGGCCAAAGCCAAGAACGGTTACCTCTGGATTTTTCGCATCGAGAATAGCAAGCTGCAAGCGCGCTATTCCACCGACGACGGCGCGACGTGGCAGCCGACGATTACCATCAAAGACAGCTTGAACCAAACCAAAGGCACGACCGAAGCCGTGGTGTTCAGTCAAGGCGGCAATAATTATGTCGGCGTACTCTATGGCGAAGTCGGAGCTTCGAATAGCAGATTCGGTTTTCATTATCACCGCGATGACCTCATCTCCACGGCGTGGACCAATCAATCCAGCGCGCTGACTTTTTTCGGCAGCGAACGCGGCAACAACGAATTGAGCGCCGTGACCGACGATTCGAGCAACATCTATATGCTCGTGCGCACGTTCAGCGGCGGCCCGACGCATCCGCGCAACACGCTTTATAAAAGAGACCCCGCCGGCCCTTGGCACCGTTACATCGTCAACACCGTTTCTGCCAACGTGCGCTGGAGCTCGCCCGCGGTCGCGATTGACCAAGAGAACCGCAAAATAATGGTGATGGGCACGAACACCCTCACCGGCAAAGGCGAATACAAAACGTGCCGCATCGGCGAAGAGCATCTGCTCGCCAACGCGCCGTTGCAAGACCTCTTCTCTTCGGGCGCAGACGTATTTCAAGACCTCAGCGCGCCGACGGGAAGATTCGATGCCACCACGGACCTCGTGTTCACAGCCGGCGACACCACGATGGATGATACCTGGTTCAGAACGTTTACGATTCTGGAAAACGTTCCCGTGGCAGTGCAAAGCGTGGCGTTGAGCGACAACAAAGTGAATGCGAACGCCCAATATATTTTCGTGATTCGCACCATCGGCTGCGGCGGTTTGACGAGCGGCATCGGCACGATCACTTTGCGCTTTCCGGACAATACGCTGGTGCCAAATAATATCAGCGCAGCAAACATTCAAGTCGACGGCACGCCGGCTTCGGCGGTGACTTCGAATGCAGCCACACGTGAGATCAAAATCACCACGCCCGTTGCGGTTGCCGAGGAGGATACGATTACCGTAACCGTGACGGCCGCCGCGGGTTTGTTAAATGCGAGTATCGCCGGTTCCTATTCGATTGACGTGTGGACCAGCTCGCAGCCTAAAATTGCCGCCTCCCCCTCTTACACTTTGAACAACACCACGACCACCGTGAGCGGCGTGAAAGTCAGAGTGCTCCCCACGGATGCGGATAGCCTCGCGCAATATACCATCGGCTTCCGCGTCGGCGCGTGCGGCCGCATGAAATCCGGTGTGAGCACGTTTGCAGTGTGTTTCGATGCTAAAGCGCGCGTGACCCAGGGCGCACTCACCGGCGTATTCGTGAATGGCGTGAGCGCTTCCGCCACGGGCGATAGCACGAAGGATAAAATCACGATCACGCTGCCGGCCAATCTCACGGTCAGCAACAGCGATAGCGTGACGCTGCTCATTCCCCGAGCCGCGGTGCGCAATCCCAAGTATCCGGCCACAGTCGATCTCGAAGCGGCAACCAGCGTTGAGACCGCGAAGATCGCGTCGAACAGTTTTTATCATCAACGCGGCCGCGGCGTGGCGGGCACTTCCAAAAAGTTCGAGCGCGCGAATCAAAACAAGTTATTCTATCACGGCGGCTCGTGGTGGATGACGGCGCAAGACAAGAATACCAACAAGTGGCATTTGTGGAAACGCTCGGATACGACGTGGAGCAAATCCACCGAAGTTTATTTTGACGGCAAGGTCCGGCCGGACTGCGTGCTCGATGGCGCGAACAATCGCGTTTATATTTTGTTGCCCGGCGGCACGATCACGTATCTGGCGCGCATGACCTTCGCGAGCGGCGCCTGGACAATGGATAGCGGCTATCCTAAGCAAGTCGTCGCGGCGCAAGACGAAACCATGAATCTCGTTCGTGCGAAGAACAATCAACTCTGGGCCTTCTGGGTGGCGGATTCCACAATCCTTGGCGTGCGCTCATCCAATAAGGGAACGACGTGGACGGCGCCGATCACAGTGAAGAGCAATCTCACTACGGAAATCGCGTTGACCGATGCGGTGGCTTACGCCATCTCCGGTACAAAGTACGTGGGCTTGGGCTATGCGGAGGACAATGAAACCGGCTCGGTCTTCGGATTCCTTTGGCACAAAGACGGCGACCCCGACGGCACGTGGACCACGGAAGCTTTGCCGCAATTTACCGATACGAATGCCGACGTGCATTTGAGCATGCAGGTTTATAACGGCGAAATTTTGATGGTCGTCAAAACCGAAGGCGGCGGCGGCGCAAACACGACGAAGAACGGTTTGTTCCGGCGATCCACCACCGGCGTTTGGAGCGCTTACACGATCATTGCCAACAACGGTTGGACGCGCCCCACGCTTGCGATTGATTCGACGAACAGCAAGCTCTACGTGTTTGGCTCGCGCGAAGGCGCGTTGCAAACCGTGGAAATGAAGAAAGTCAACTTGACCACCGGCGGCTATGGCAACCTCGCCACCGCCAAGTTTGATACGCTGATGCAAAACGGCGCCGACGACTTTTTAGATCTCTCGTCGCCTGCGCATATCGTCGGCAACACGACCGGCTTGCTGCTTGCCGCCTCGAATGAAACGCGCAATGAAGTTTGGGTGCAGTTTATCGCGCTCAACGGCAGCGTAGCGAAACAAGAAGCTGCGCCTTTGTTGGAAGAAATCGCAGCCGCGGCAAGTCAATTAAGCGATGACATTGAAGTCGGCGCGTATCCCAATCCGTTCAACCCAAGCACGCAGATTGAATTTAAGCTGCATGCGCCGGCGCAGGTGAAACTGCAAATCTTCAATATCAATGGCCAATTGGTGAAGACGCTGGTGAATGGTCCGTTGGCGAGCGGCTTGCACCATCGCACGTGGCGCGGCACGAATCACGAAGGCAATCACGTGGCGAGCGGAACCTATTTGTATCGTTTGCAAGTCGATGCCAAAGTGAAAACCGGCCGGCTCTTTTTGTTGAAGTGATTGGCACAATGCTGCAAGACCTGTCATTCAGAAGGAACCCTTTTTTGCTCTGGGCACTAGCTCCAGTCCTTAAAAAGTTTCCTACTGAATGACATAGTGAGAGAGGGCTCGCCTCGTTACAGATTTTGAAGGATGCTCATATATCAGCTAACCTGCTAGGAGTGTACCATGCGTAAACTTTTTACCTCTCACTTTCGCGACCTCCTGACGCTTGCTCTGGGAATGGCGTTAGCTTTCATGACCTTCACCGCTACGCCAACGCCCGCGCAAACCGGCGCGTTGTTGCACGCCAACACGTTGTCAAACAATCCGAAATCAAACCAGAACAAAAGCTGGTTTCATGACGGCAAGTGGTGGGCGATTGCGCCCGACGTGACCAAGAACGCCGATTACATTTGGCGTTACGATGGCGGCGGTGTGTGGACGCGCACGAGCACCAAGCTCGAAAAAGGCTCGTTCAATCGCTACGACGTGTTCATGGATTCCAATAGCGGCGAGTTGTCGATCGTGCGCTCGCACACCACGTATGTGAAGTTCTATCGCTACACTTACAGCGGCGGTGCCTGGTCGTTGGCGGTTTCGACCACATTGTACAACTTCGGCAATCCCGACAACAACAATCCGTGCTCGCTCACCAAGGCAAACAACGGCGAGTTTTGGATTTTCCAAATTCTCGACTCGGCGCTGGTCGCGCGGCGTTCGACGGACGGCGGCGCAACTTGGATCCCCAAGTTCACGCTCAAATCCGGCTTGAATGTGGCGAAGGGCACCACGGACGCCGTCACCTTCTCGAAATTCGGCAACCATCTGATTGGCGTTGCTTATGGCGAAGTCGGCGCTTCGGGCGTGAACACGAAGTACGGTTTCCTCTTTCACCGCGATACGGAGTCGCACACGAACTGGATCGATGAAACCAGCCATCTGTCGCTGTCTGGCAGCGAAAAGGGCAACAACCAATTGAGCCTGGCGGCCGATAAACAAGGCAACATTTATCTGTTCACGCGCAATTTTTCCGGCGGCTCTTCCAATGCGCGGAATACGCTCTATAAAAGAACGGCGATTAATACTTGGCAGCGTTATCCGGTCAATTTGGTTTCCGATATTCACGCCTGGTCTTCGCCCGCGGTGGCAATCGATTCCTCGAACAACGCGGTCCTCGTCGGCGGCTTGCGCGCGGATAGCTCCTTCGCGGAATACAAATGTGTCGCGATCGGGAGCGAGGCCACGCTGCAAACCGCTCCGGCCGGATTGCTCGTGCAAAGCGGCAGCGAGCTTTTTGATGATTTGAATTTTCCCCGGCACATGGTCAACAACGTACACGGCTTGCTGCTCACCGCGGGCAACGCGACGACGAACAAAACGTGGTTCAACGTCTTCTTGAAGAATCCCGTCGTGCCGATTATCGTCGATTCCGTGGCCGTCGTGTTGCATGAAGTCAATGCGAACGGCCGCTACACCATACCGCTCACGCTCACGGATCTGCAAGATGGAACACTCAACGCCGGCGTGGGCACGATTACAGTACGTTTTTCCGCGACGACCATTATGCCTGCGAGCATTTCTCCAAGCTTGGTTTCACTCAATGGCATCAATGCCCTGGCGGTGACGACCACGCCCGCGACCAAAGAAATGATCATCACCACCTCGACGACGATTGCCGGCAATGCCGTGGTTGGCGTCGTTATTGACTCGCTGGCCGGCGTCATCAACAAACAAAAACCCGGCTGGGATTCTTTGCAGGTGTGGACGAGCGCGCAACCGATTCCGGTTTATTCTCCGGCCTTCGCCCTCGTTCGCGCCACCACGAAAGTTTCCGCGGCCACGGTGACGTCGGAGCCGACGCTGCCGGGTTCACATGCGGCCTATACGATCGGCTTCCGCGCGGGCAAACGCGGCCGCATGATCGGCAATGAAGACACGGTCCGCGTGCGTTTCAACGCGCAAACGAAAGTGGCGAACGGCGCGCTCGCCGGCGTGCTGGTGAATAGTATTGGCGCGACCGCTACCGGCGATACCGTCAATCATTCGATTGCGATCAAGCTCCCGGCGAGCGTGCAGGTTGCAAACGAAGACACGGTGACGCTGCAATTGCCGGCGAATCACTTGACCAATCCCGATCTTGCCGGTTTCTACACCCTCTTCGTCTCCACGAGCGTGGAGACTTGTCAGGTCGTATCGCAACCCTATGAGATCGGGGCCGTCGATACCTGCGGCACGCCGATTCCCGGCACGGCTGGCACGTTCCCGCGCGGCAATCAGAGCAAAACATTTTTCCACGGCGGCTCGTGGTGGCTGATCGCCGCCGCGCTCGCGGATAATGATTGGTACTTGTGGAAGTTCGACGGCATCGGTTGGACGCAGGGCCTCAAGATCAGCGAGTTCTCCAAAGACCGGCCCGACGTCTGGCTGGAAACCTCGAAGAACAAAGCGTATGTGCTCTTGCCCGGCACGGCCACAACACAATTCTTGTTATTGAATTACAGCGGCGGCGCATGGAGCATCGATCCGGATTATCCGTTGCCGGTCAATACCGTGCAAAATGATGAAATGAATCTGGCGCGCGCGAAGGACGGGGACTTTTGGGTGTTCTGGACCGCGGATTCAAGCGTGTGGGCGCAGCGTTCGGATGATGAAGGCGAGACGTGGTTTCCCTCCGTGCGTCTGAAGCATCTGAACGTGTTGGCGGCTTTGACGGATGCCGTGCAAGTTAAGATCGGCGGCAATTTCAGCATCGGCCTGGGCTATGCCGAAAACAGCAGCTCGGACTCGGCGCAATACGGCTTCCTTTATCACGAAGACGGCGACGCCGACAGCGTGTGGACCGACGAATCGACGACGAAGCTCTTGCCGATTCATCCGGCCGCAACTTCCGCGGATAATCACATCAATCTGCAAGCGTACAACGCCGAAGTTTTCATGACCGTCAAAACCAAAGGCGGCAGCGGCAATTTCACCACGAAGAACGCGCTCTTCCATCGCACCAGCGCAGGCACGTGGTCGCGTTATGACATCATTCAAGGCAACGGCTGGACCCGGCCGGTGGGCGCGCTCGACGTCACGAATAGCGTCTATTATGCCTTCGGCATTCGTGAAGGCACGACCAAGATTGTCGAAATGAAGCGCGTGGCCCTTGGAAATTACGGCAGCTTGCTCACCGCGCCGCTCGACACCGTGCTCTGCAATCACCCGGATAATTTCTTCGACATCACGATGGCGATGAATAACTTCACCGGCGTCTCGAACCTCCTGCTGGTCGCGGAAAATGACACGAGGAACCAATTGTGGTTCAAACATTTTCTTTTGGCGCCGTTGGCAAAGAACGCCGCGCCGTTTGAGGATGAAAGAACCCTCGCGGGCGCGAGCGCGAAATATGAATTGACCGCGAGGGTTTATCCCAACCCGTTCAACCCGCGCACCGCGATTAAATTCACTTTGCCGCAAGCCGCCGCGGTGAAGCTGCAAATCTTCAATCTCAACGGGCAGCTCGTGCGCACGTTGGCGAATGAGGATCTGCCCGCGGGCGCGCACCAACGCCGCTGGAACGCGCGCGATGAGCACGGCCGCCGCGTGGCCTCCGGCACCTATCTCTATCGCCTGCAAGTCGGCCCGAATGTGTTGACCGGCAATATGCAATTGCTGAAATAGGATTGCACGGCGCGGAGAGCTTGATGTGCCACGCACTCGCAAAGTGCGTGGCACATTTTCGTTTCGGGGAACTCACCGGAAATTCTAAAACTCCACACTCCCCTCCTTCTTATCCTTCCACAGCACCAAACTCTTTTGCTTTCCTCCCACTTTCACGTGAACGAGGTTCTGTTGCGCTTCGAATTTCTCCAGCAACAGGCTGTTGCGAATCGTGAGCTTGCTCACGCTCGGCACGTTCGTGATTTCGACGTAGCACCACGTTTCCTCGACTTCGATCTCTTTGCCGACGTATGAAAACGTAAGCGTATCGTCATCGACTTGCAACGTCACGTGGCTTTTGAGATAGTTCAGTATGTAACGATTGGCTTTGGGAGATTCATGCTCGGAGCCTAATCGCAGCCGCTCTTTGGTTTGGTCTTCAAGCGCGCTTTCCAAGTCCTCAGTAAAAATTTTGAACGTTATTTCGAGCGCCTTCGTCTTGGCATTGTGATCAATCGAACAAATGCTGACATAGAAAGGATGCGGCTCGTGCGCACGCGCAACGTTCGCCTCAAACAAGCTGAGACACCACACGGCTTGAATGCCGATCAAGCAGAAACGTCCGGCGCGTGCAAGAAGGTTTTTGAGCGCTGCGCTATAATCCCGCTTTGACCCTTGCTCTTTCATGGCAATCTGCGTTCTCGCTTTCCAATGGAAAATTCGCACTTGACTCCGGCGCAATTGGCTGCTAATATAACACGGCGTCAAGCTCAGGCCAATAAAAAATTTCCCAACCACCAACTTCGGAGAGAACATGAAAACCCATGCTCCCCGCTTCGTGATGATCTTCTCGTTGTGCCTTCTCCTTCTGCCACGCGCCAATCACGCGCAAGAAAGCACGAGCACGGACAAGTTCCGGCAGCTTTATGAGGAATTTCAAACGCCGAATGTTTATCATAACGCCGCGGGCGCGCCCGGGCACATGTATTGGCAGCAGCGCGCGGACTATGACATGCAAATCGAATTGGACGACGTCGCGCAACGCGTGTTCGGCGCCGAAACGATCACTTACTTCAACAACTCGCCCGACGCGCTCAACTACCTCTGGCTGCAGCTCGATCAAAACCAGCAAGCGCGCGATTCCGATACCTATAAAACGCGCACGAGCAGCATCTCCGACCAAATGAGCTTCAATGCGCTCAAACAATTCCACAACGATTTCGAAGGCGGCTTTCATCTCGAATATGTGAAAGATCGCGCGGGCAATGCGCTGCCGCACGTCATCAACAAAACCATGATGCGTATCGATCTGCCGCAGCCGTTGCGTCCGCAAGCTGCGTTCACGCTGCAAGTCAAATGGTGGTACAACATCAACGACCGCATGAAAGTGGGCGGCCGCAGCGGCTATGAATATTTTCCCGAAGACGGCAACTACCTCTACACCATCGCGCAGTTCTTTCCGCGCATGGCGGTTTATGACATGGTCGAAGGCTGGCAGAACAAACAATTTCTCGGCAGCGGCGAGTTCACGTTGCCCTTCGGAAATTATTCCGTGCGTATTACAGTTCCGTCGGATCACATTCTCGGCGCCACTGGTGTATTGCAAAACAGCGCGGAAGTTTTAACTGCGGAGCAGCGCAGCCGTTGGCAACGCGCGCAAACCGCAAGCACTCCGGTGATGATCGTCACCGAGGCCGAGGCACGCGCTGCGGAAAAAGCACGCGCCTCGAACAAGAAGACGTGGATCTATGAAGCCGAGAACGTCCGCGACTTCGCGTTTGCCACTTCGCGCAAGTTCATTTGGGATGCGATGGGTGTGAAGTTCGGCGGTCGCACCGTGATGGCCGTGTCGTATTATCCCAAAGAAGGCAATCCGCTGTGGGAGCAATACTCCACCAAAGTCGTGGCGCACACGCTGCGCGCGTATTCGAAATTCACGTTTGATTATCCCTATCCGGCGGCAATCTCCGTGCATACCGACCGCATCGGCATGGAATATCCGATGATCTGCTTCAACGGCGGCCGCCCGGAGAAAGACGGCACGTATGACGAGCGTACGAAGTACGGCATGATCAGCGTCATCATTCACGAAGTCGGCCACAACTTTTTTCCGATGATCGTCAACTCCGACGAGCGGCAATGGACGTGGATGGATGAAGGCTTGAACAGCTTCGTGCAATATCTCGCGGAGAAAGAATGGGATCGCGACTATCCTTCGCGTCGCGGGCCGGCGTATAAGATCGTCGATTATATGAAAGGCGAGAAAAGCGGTTTGGAGCCGATCATGTCCAACTCCGAACAGCTTCATCAGTTCGGCAACAATGCGTATTCGAAACCGGCCACGGCGCTGAATGTTTTGCGCGAGACCGTGATGGGCCGCGAGTTGTTTGATTTCGCGTTCAAAGAATACTCGCGCACGTGGATGTTCAAACATCCCACGCCCGAAGATTTTTTCCGCACGATGGAAGAAGCTTCGGCGATTGATCTCGATTGGTTTTGGCGCGGCTGGTTTTATACCACGGGTCACGTCGAAGTCTCACTTGATGACGTGAAATGGTTCAAGATCGACACGCGCGATCCGGAAGTGGAGAAGCCGATAACGCGCGCGGAGCAGAAGAGCAAGCCGCAGTTCGCCGGCGATCTTCGCAATCAAACCGCCATCGCGCAGCCGCTGATTTTGACGGATGCCGCGCTGCAAGATTTCTACAACAAGTATGATCCCTTCGAAGTTTCCGTGTTGGATAAAGAAGAGCATGCGCGTTATCAAGCCCTGCTCGCCGAGGACGAAAAGGCGCTGATGAAGCTGGGCTACAACTATTATGAATTGAAGTTTTCCAATTCCGGCGGCTTGGTGGCGCCGTTGATTTTAGAGTTTGAATTTGCGGACGGCACCAAAGAGGAGCAACGCATCCCCGCGGAAATTTGGCGTTATAATGACAAGCAGGTCAGCAAAGTGTTTGCGCTGAAGAAAGAAGTGCGCAGCGTCGCGGTCGATCCGTATTTGGAGACCGCGGACGTGGACATGAGCAACAACTATTGGCCGCCCCGCGCGCAGCCCACGCGCTTTCAACTCTTCAAGAATCGCGAGGACAAGCAAGAGAACCCGATGCAGCGCGAGCGCCGCGCGAAAGAGTTGGAACAGAAAGAGAAAAGGACGGAGTAGACTAAAGCCAACTCCCCAAAAGCAAAACTCCCGCGAGAAATTCTTTTCGTGGGAGTTTTTTTTCTTGGGAAAGTTTTCACTCGAAACGATTTCAATAAAGCACGCGGGCAATATAAGCAAATCGCGCCCACGATGGAAATTTTAGATTCCCAGACTTTTCTCGCCAATCTCAATAGTTTTGCCGGAAATAGTTTTGTCTTGGGCCAGGCTTCCCGACTCGGCCACAATAACTTTCCGTAGCTTCCTCCCTCTGCCGCTATTATCTCTGGCATAGACCACCTCGCCGGCTTATATTCCGGCATTCTCGTCCCCCGACTCCGGTGGCTGTTTTCGAATCCGACTCTGGGCTGTGCCGTTGCCTTATTTTGCGCTCCAGTGTAACTCCTGCACTGCACAAAAATCGCGGCGCGAAAAAATATTTCAGAGTTTTCCTCGCGTTTGGGCGACTATAGCTTGCGCCCCCCACCTCCTTCCGAAAAAAATCAGCGGGCAGGATAATTTCTCGGCAGAATGATTCTGCCGAAGAATCATTCTGCCTTACGCTTTTAAAAAATGGCTTTGATAAATTCCACAAAGGTGGGATTGGCGAAGGTGAGAGAGATGAGCGCGACGGCGATGAAGATATTCATCTTGAAATGCAGGCTGGAGAATCTTTCTTCCATGACTTTGAATTTCTCTTCAATGACTTTGAAGCGTTCTTCAAAAATTTCTCGCGTGACAAGCTCCTGCTTCAGCTCATCCTTAAGAGCAATGTGCAAAAACTGCCTTTGCTCAAGGCTTTCCTCTTTTGCCTTTTGTTGAATGTTGTTGACCGCGCTTTCCAAAGTCTTGGCTAAAATTTCGGCTTTTTGCTTGCCGCCCATGCTCTCGACAAGCACGTCGAAGGCTTCGCGCGGCAGTGTGTAGGTTTCCATGGCTTGCTCTCGTTTAAAAGTTATCACCCGAAACGCTTCCAATTGAGCACGCAGCAATATAAGCAAATCGCGCCCGCGATGCAAATTTTCTAATTTCGCAACGCGGACTCAAACCGCAACCCAAAAGCTCACTGTAAGCGGATTTTCGCCTCAAGCGGATAAAGCTCTTTTCTTTATCCGCTTGAGGCCGAAATCCGCTTACAGAAAAGTCTTTGCTTTTTTTGCAGCGAAGGAACCTTTACCTGAATTATTCAAAACCGCGAAGACGCGAAGCAAAAAAATCAATGATAGCTTGGTTTGGAATCAAGACGACGTTCAAACTAAGTTTTTTGAATGCTTTTATCACATTGTGCTGTTCTTTG
>Ga0247727_10008310_pt1 | contig 19323 bp, 13 predicted proteins | sample WisWelCaveWW1625_FD_202498 | JGI IMG/M metagenome (GOLD analysis project Ga0247727, IMG submission 202498) | Biofilm microbial communities from Wishing Well Cave, Virginia, United States - WW16-25 | ecosystem: Environmental > Aquatic > Deep subsurface > Groundwater > Cave microbial mat | place... | reverse complement strand
AGATTCTTGCCTGACGCAGGGCCTCCTGCGCCGTCCAGGGCCAGGTGGCCCTGCGTCGATCAACTCAGCCAGAGGGCTGCCGCGAAGCGGCTTCGTTCTGCGAGCGGCAATCGGACTTCGCGCACTGGGCGCGGTCCGTGGCGGCTCAGGAGTCCGATTGCCTCAAGCATTGGACATTCCCCCCGGTCGTGGCGAATAGCAGCAGCGCTATTCCCCTCAGGCTGTCATCCGCCAACAGCAGGCCCGGCCCGGACGGTTACCTTTCAATGACACCCACACCCACAAGCGTCAGGCCTGGACCTCGTACTTCAGAGTCCGTGGATTCCACGTCAGTTGTCGGTTCTTTGCCCGCCTACGGAGCACCGCCCACTGTTCATCCGTAATGTCCCTTGTAACATCTAGATCTTCTCCTAACGCTCCCTCAAGTGAAAGATACGCCTGCATTCGCAACCTTCCCACGACCCGCCGATACCTCGGAGAATCCCTACCTAGTGCTTTCTCCAACCATGCCTGTGGTCCTGCACTCTCAATGAAGTCATCCACTATTGCCAAAGGATCGGCTGCGATCTGTTTATTAACGGATAAGCTGCCTTTGCTCACCCACTCCAGGCATTCCTTAAATGGCGCATAAGAAGCATATGAGCCTGGCTGGCCTCCCGTATCAACAACATCAGAAGGATCAATAAAGAATGGTAACTGTCCGATGATCACAAGCGGGAACTTTGGAAACGTCTCTCTAATCTCTTTCTGCTGGTCTGCATATTCTTCCCAGTAGAGCGGCTGCGCTCCCTCCTGCTCAAACAATGCGCATATCACGACCCTCGCCGCAAGCTGATACTGAGGATAGGAGGATTCCAATACTCGTATCCGCTGCTGATGGCCCAATGATTCCAGATACGCTCCAAAACGCACAACCGCGACCGGATTGTGATAATAATAGGTACCTGCACCATCTACTGTGCTAATATCGCAAATGGGTACTTCTTGCCGACAAACGGCTAGAAGGAATGCACTGAGACCAAGGCAGATACCTATTTTATATGAAGCCATAATCCTCCCACGCATGGATCGCATGCAAGGTAGAATTGCACTACTACTGTATCTCCTGATGTGAATACGATTACCCCATAGTCGGTCCATGATCCGCCGCAGGGCGCCCTGTTCATAAACGAATACCCGGCATTCACGGCAATCCGCTTCTTGCCTGGCGTAGGAAGCCCTATCAGACCACCTCGGGGAGACTGCGTAGGAACCAGAGGAGGTACCGGGCCAATGGGGAGTGCGAGATACTTAGCTTCTCCCTCATACCATAGGGCAGTTGACCGAGGACACTTGCCAAACGCAAAGACATCCACTGAAAACCCCTGCTTACACATCCCGGCGCTTCCCGGTGCAGGCAAGCAGACAGACTGCACATTCCATCCACCGTTGGGGTCTTGTGACACATTGTAGGGAACAAGCATGCACAATCCTGGTGAAGCTTCTTTTGAGTTAACCCTGGGATTGATATCTATCTGACATGTGGGATAGCCCATGGGCTTTAGCGTCACTCCTCCTGGGTAATTTGGGTTGGGACTTAGACTCCCCGAAGTGGAGCTTACACTCACACTTGCATTCGCAACGGCGCATCCTGAGCAAAGGCTAAATACACTGCCTCCTCCTTGGACTGACAAGAGACCGTTGGGATCTGTCAGGGTCTGAGGCCTGGAAGTGCAATATGCATATAGGCTAGGGCCGTCGGCATAAGTCAGAGGGTCTCGCTGCTGCCAACGACCCAGGTGGAGGTCGGAGGTTCTGTGGCGGACGTGAGCAGGTGACGGCGTACCTGCGCTCTGGTATCCGGCATAAGAGATGCGGTTGCCGCGGCCGCTCAGGGAACTCCACCCTAGAGTCGTCCCCAGCAGCTGATCCTGCGCCGTAGTCTTGTCCGTCGCGTCGACGTCCCCGTCGAGGTCCACGTCCGCGCGCACGCCGTAGGCGCTCCCGTCGATCAGCGTCTGGATCGCGGCAATGTCCGTGCCAGCCCCCGACCCGTCGCAGTCGCCGTCGGAGTCCGTGTCCGCCCCCGGCAGCCCGAAGGGGATCCCGTAGGCCGAGTACTTGTCCCACTCGAGGAGAAGCTTGCCGGTCTTGACCAGCGCCGAGACGTCCCCGCGCCAGTTCTGGCACAGGTAGACGCGTTGCTCCAGGGTCCCGTCGGAGGCCGAGGTCCAGTCGGTGTTGGCGTCCTTGTCCCTCAGGACGACGCCGTTGATGTAGGAGGACCCGCCGAGGCCGTCGTACCCGGCGAGGTGGTTCACCCACTCTTCCTTGGGTGCCGTGTCCGACTCGCGGAAGTTCGCGACCATGCGCCAGGCCTCGTCGTAGGCCGGATAGTACCACTTGTCGCTGGCGTCGGCATCCCCGTCGGTGTCCGTGTCCTCGTGGACCCCGATCATGAAGCCCAGGCCGTTGTAGCGGTACTCGGCGACCAGGGTCTCGGCCTGGTTCTGGACCTTCCGGAGGCGCCCGAAGGCGTCGTACTGGTACTTGTAGTCCTTCCCGTCGTTCGTGAGCTCGCCGGGGGCGTTGTAGGTCAGGGTGTAGTTGTTCCCGGTCGTCCCCGGGGTGCTGTCGAGGTCTCGGGCCGTGAGCTCGTTCACGGCGTTGTGGGTCCGCGTGTCGTCGTACTCGTTCGTCTCGTTCCAGTTGTCGTCCCCGTCCAGGTCGAGTTTTCCACGGCTCCAGTTTCCGGTGTGCGTCAGCGTCCAGACCTGGTGACGCTTGCGGCTCGTGATGGAGGTCCCGTTCCACGTCCCCTCCTCGGCGTCGGTGAGGCGATCGAGGTCGTCGATCGCGTAGGCGACGTCGAAGCCCGAGTGCACGTTGTCTTCGACGCGCGTGATGTTGGAGTTGCGATCCCAGGCGACGTCGACGTCGTAGAAGTTACGGTCGGTCGAGAGGTCGCTCGTCCAGGCGTTCTTGGTCGGCCGGTCGAACCGGTCGAGGAGCGAGTAGCCCGAGCCGTCGTAGGCGCGCGAGAAGACTGAGATCTCCTCGTAGTTCTGGCCGACGACGTGTCCAGCTCCGAGGTAGTCGTACTTTGCGATCGTGACCGCCCCGTCGACGAGCTTCGACACCCGTGACGCCGAGCCGTCCTTGTTGAGCGAGTAGTCGAAGGTGATCACGTTGCCCGAGGGCAGCGTCACGTCCGAGCGACGGACGGTGTTGCGGCCGGTCGTCGCCTTCGCGTAGGAGTAGGAGACCTCCTTGTCGGGGACTGTCCCGCCGCCGATGGTGGTGTCCGGGTCGATCTCGAACTTCGTGACGTTGCTCCACCCGTCGTAGGTGTACTTCGTCTCGTCGGTGACGGCGCCGCTCCCGACGGTGGCGTTGTCGTACTGCGTCACCAGGCTCGGGCGCCCCAGAGAATCGTACGTCGTGCTGATCCGCCGGACGGACCCGTTGACGCCCGTCCCGAGCGTCGTCACCCGCCGGTGCTCCTCCTTCCCCTCGTCGTCGAGCGAGTACTCGGTCACGCTCGCCGTGTCGGTCGAAACGTGCTTCTGGTCCTGCTTCCAGATGAGCTCGCCCTGGGCGTCGTAGGCGTAGCTCACGACGTCCCACGTGGAGCTCGCGGAATCGGGGTACTGCACCTTCTGGAGCAGGTGCCCGGTGGCGATCTTCGAGTTGGGACCGCTCGTCCCCTTGGTCGTGCCGTAGGTGTAGGTCGTGACCTGGTCCGTCTCGCCCGAGGGCAGGTCGGCCGTGATGGTAATTCGCAGGCCGTCCGTGTAGGCATAAAGGACCGTCTGGTTGTCGTCGGGGTTCGCGGGGTTCCCGCTGTTCACCGACGCGCTGTAATTGCGGATCTCCTTCGTGACTCGCCCCGCGTCGTCGTACTCACGCCTCATCACGAGCGCACGGGGGTCCGTCGTGTCCTGGAGCGTGCCGTCCGTGTCGTAGAAGTAGGACGTCCGCAGCGCCGTGTCCGAGCGGCTGGGCACGGAGAGCCCGTCGCGGTCGAAGTTCGAGCCGCCGTAGGTCCCGTAGGCGACCGTGTCGGTCGTCCGCCAGAAGCGGTCGTACCACGTCGCCGTGATCTGCGCGCGGCCCTTCAAATTCGTCGCCGTGACCAGGAGCGCATCGTTGTCGGCGTTCGTGTCGAGCGCGCCCGTCGTCTCGCCCGCTCCCCAATCGTCGTGCTTCCTCGCGATCTGGACCGACATCAGCGCCTCGTCCGTGTTCGTGTCGTAGGCGGACTGGCTCTCCTCCAGCACGTAGTCCCCCGTCACGTCGTCGGCGTCGGCGTAGACGGTGTCGTTGTCCTCCGCCAGGACGAAGGAGTGCGTCTGGCGGCCGAGCCGGTCGTAGGAGGTCTTCGTGAGCTGGGAGCCGTCCTCCTTGATCTCTCTCCCGTCGGCGTCGCGCCACGCGAGGTCGTCCAGGCTGTCGTCGTCCGAGCCGTCCGCGGCGTCGATCTTGTGCGCCCTCGTCCGCCAGAGCTGCCCCACCTCGTCGAAGGCCCACTCGGTGAGCGCCACGCGGTTCGCGGTCTCCGTCGTCGGGTCGTCGGTCAAGACGGCGATGCTCGCGGTCGAGCTGAAGAGCCCCGTCGCGAGCACCCGGCCCTCGTTGTCCACCTTGTGGAAGGCGTGGGGCTGCTCTGGGTTCGTCTCCAGGAGCACGCGACCGCGGAGGTCGTGCGAGAAAGCCGTCTCCCTCTTGTTCGTCGTCCCGTCCTCGACGAAGAGCGTGCGCTTGGTGACCAGGCTGTCCCCCATATCGCTCCCCGAGTCATACTCGAGCTCCTCGGTCTTCACCATGTTGAGCGTGCCGCTCGTGTCGCTCCCCTGGAGCCCCGTGTCGTTCGTGCCGATCGTGTGCGTCGCCACGCGCCCCGCGACGTCGAAGGTCGTCCGGGAGATCGTGCCGCTCGCCTCCTTCGTGCGGATCTTTCGGCCCATGTCATCGTAGGCGTACTTCGTGGGATCGTAGTTCGTCCCGTCGATACCGGCCCCCGAGCTCGGCACCACGAAGTAGAGCCGGCTTTCTGCGAGCTGGGTGCCGGTCTTGTTGTAGACGCTCGTCGTCATCTGGGCGACGGTGCCGAGGTCCATCGCCGTGATCGGGTCGGCGTCGGTCTCGTCCACGTGCGCCGTCAGGGCCGACGTCGACTCGTTGCTCGTCAGCGCGACCGTCGCCTGGACTTCCGCCTTGCCCGCCTGGTTCTCGACCGTGTACTGGACCGGCCCGTAGAACTTGAGCGGCGAGGTGTCGTAGTCGATGTAGCGAAGGGTCACCAGCCGCGCGTCGGCGAGCTTGCTGTAGTACCCCTTCATCTCCCGCCCGTCGGCGTAGGTCGACTTGTCGGGCCGCCCCTGGTCGTCGTAGGTGAACGTGGTCTTGCGGTGCACCGCGCCGCTCGTGCTGGAAAGGCCCGTCGGCACCGAGACGTCGAAGTCGCTCGTCGTCCCCGTGTTCGCGTCCTCGATGCGCGAGGTCATCCGCCCGTTCGCGTACCCGGTGTACGCGATGATCCCGTCCCTCGCCTTCACGAAGGACACCGTCCCGTCCTTGCGGAAGTAGGTCGTCGTCTCGTTCGCCGTGCCCGACCCGTTCTTCGAGGTCGAGAGCGCGGGGTCCGCCGTCTTGAAGCTTTCTAGCGCCAGCTCGCCGGAGTACGCCGCGTGCGTGTACTCCGTCGTGATCCGGTTCGCCGTGGTCGTCCCCTCGACCTGGTAGGCGTGCTCCTTGTCGAGCACGGGGCGGATCACGTACTCGTCGCCGCCGATCTGGAGGTCGACCTGGGCAAAAACCCACTCGTGCTCGTAGTACTCGCTGAGCCCGAGGTTTCCCTTCCGGAACTTGCGGTCGACCAAGAAGCCGCGCTTCGACCCCGAGCTCGTGCGCGTGAGGACGTAGACGAGCCCCGTCGTGTCCTTGTAGGTGATGTTCCCCGTCGAGTGCGTGTACACGTTGATGTTGGAGGGCACGTGGATCCGCTGGACCATGCCGTCCGAGTCGCGCGGCGCAGCGGTCACCCACCTCTTCGGCGTCGGGCTCGTCGTGTCGGGGTCGATGTCCGTGTAGGCCCGCGAGAGGAGCTGGTTCGCCTCGTCGAAGTACTGCGTCCAGTAGGTCGTGTCCGCCCGCTTCACGACCGTGCGCGTCTTCCAGCCCTGGGTGTAGCCCGAGGTGTCGGAGAAGCTCGCGTTCGACTCGTACCTGAACTCGTGCGTGCCGTTCGTGGCCCCGCCGCACCCGCACTCCCCGTTGAACCAGGCCTTGTTCACGCGGTGGCTGGAGTCGTACTCGAAGTAGGCGGACGCGTAGTCGTCGATCGCGTCGTCGGTGGCTGACAGGAAGTCCTCGTCGAAGGTCGAGTCGCCGGCCCAGTCCTGCTGCCGCGTCCCGTCGAAGTCAAGGACGTATTTTAACGCGTACGGGTGGCCCGGGTTCGTGGAGGCGTTGAAGGTCCCCTCCCAGTAGCGGTAGTAGCGCTTCGAGACGACGGTGACGCCCGAGTCGGTCAGGTACGTCGTGACCGTCACGAGCTTCAGGCCCCCGACGTCCCCGTAGGTCTCGTTCGTGTAGTAGCCGTACTCGACCTTCGCGACGTTCACCCAGGAGCCCGTGTTCTTCTGGGCCTCGACCTTCGTCAGGCGCAGCACGCTGTCGAGGGTCGTGTACGTGTAGACGTACTTCCTCCCCGAGGGGTCGTAGGCCGTGGTGACGTAGCCCGACGAGTTGAACCCGTTCGTGATCGCGGTCGAGCCCGTCGTCGCGTCGCCGACGTAGGCCTTGTTGCCGTCGGGATCCTCGATCTTCCAGAGCTGCCCCTTGGCGACGCCGGAGTCCGTGTCGAAGCCGAAGAAGGTGAACTCGATCCCCTCCTGGTCGGTGAGCGTGTAGGTGTCGGGCTCCGAGCCCGCGCCCGTGGCGAAGAGGAAGACGCCGGCGGCCCCATTCGTCCCCTTAAAACAGCTGCTCGTGGAGGAGACGCGCTTGTACTCGCAGAAGCGGTCCGCGCCGTAGACCAGGTAGACGATGTCCTTGGTGTTGTCGGAGTCGTCGTAGAGGACGATCTCGGGCTGGCTGTTCTGGAACCAGTTCTTGCCCTGGTAGCCGTTCGAGTCGCGGTAGGCCCCGCCCGAGTCGACCTGCCGCGCGTTGAAGCTGCGGCCGATCACCCACAGGAAGCCTTCCGCGGGGAGCGCGATGTCGACCTCCTCGGCCCCGTAGTGCCCGGTGTCCAGGCGCACGCCCGAGACCTGGGCCAGCGGCGACCACGCGTTCTCGAAGGGGTTCCCGTTCACGTGCATCGGGAAGGAGGGCGGCGCCCGGAAGGTCCCCTCCACGTTCACCCCGCGCTGGCCCACCTGCGGCTGGATCGACTGCACGGCGGTCGCGCTCGCGTAGCGATACGTCGTGATCGTGTCGGCGTCGACCTCCAGGATCGGGGTCGTGGTCGAGACGGGCGAGCGTGAGACGAAGAGCGGGGAAGCGGCGAGCGCGGCGAGACCGGCGGCGACGAGCGAACGCGGGAACGCGTGCATGGGACCTCCCTCGGCAAAAAGGCCCGGCGCGCTCTGGCCGGAAGAAGGGGCCCCTCTCTGACGACCCCAACAGGCGAGCGGCGCGGGGAAAGAGCCGTCGCCCCCCAAGCTAGAGAGGTTCGTCGGGGCGTCAAGAGGGAAAACGCGCGGGAGAAGCTCGCCAGCGGAGGACGTCCGAAAGCAGCGTGCGCTCGTCAAAGGTCATGCCCGATGCGAGCGCTTTGGCGACTTTCTGCGATTCGCTCCGCTTCGTCCCAGAGTCGAGACGGATTCCGTCCCACAGCCGAGACAGCGCGCGGCCCACGCCGTGGCCCGAGCCGCAGGAACGGCCCGACCACGCTCCCCCTCTCCTCGGCGCTCCTCCATATAATCGGGGCTGCAGAGACGGAGCACTCGCTCCTTCCCGCTCGCCGCAGTTTCCAACCAGGAGCCTTCCCATGCTCGCGCATGCACGCTCGGGCCGCGTCCTCGCGGTTCTCGCTCTCTTCCTCATTCCCGCCGGTGGTTTCGCCGCCTGGGCCGTCGCGAAGACAGGTGGCGACGAGGGCGACTCGGGATCCCCGCCGCCGCCCCCGCCCGTGAGCACCCAGAACGCCCAGATCATGACGCGCTCTGGCCTCTCGGCCGAGGCGATCTGCGCCGCGGGCGTCACGCAGGCCCAGCAGGTCACCGCACTCGTCAGTGCCGTGGAGGCCGTGATCGCGCTCGACCCCAACGCCCTCACCGCGCTCGACGAGGATTTCTCAGCCAAGAAGGTGACGTACGACCAGCTTCTCCGCACGGTCCAGAGCGGCCTCGCGACGCCGCAGCAGATCGCGCAGCTCCCCGTCGCGAAATCGGAGCTCGACGCCGCCGAGGCCGCGCGGGAGGGGTACAAGGCGAGCCTGCGCAGCACGGGCCTCGCAACCGTCTCGCCCTCCGTCGCCGCGCTCGTGAACGCGATCTACGCGAACCGCGACTGGAGCGAGCTCGCGGTCCAGTACCGGGTAGAGAGCCGCCCCGACGCCGACTGGGTCCTCCTGCGCGAGGCGCTCGCGACCGAGCGGGTCGCCGCGCAGTACGGAGAGCCCTTCCCGGCCTCCGCGCAGAGCTACCTCGCGTCGGTCAACGCCGGCGCCGCCGTCTCGGCCGCCAAGGTGAACCTCGACACCTACCTCTTCGCGGTCCAGACCTCCTGGAACGCGGCGGCCTCGAACTGACGAGGCGATCGGGGATGGCCGCCCCGCGAAAAACGCACTTCGCTCGGGGAGCTCGCATCCCCGGCGCGGGGCGGCCTGCGTGGATTCTCGCCCGGACTCCTCCCGCCGCAAGGTGCCTTCCTGCGCTCCTGCTCCTCGCGCTCGTCGCTCGTCCCCACGCGCAGGAACCGGCTCCCGGGCCCCAGCAGCCGCGCTGGTTCGCGGCGGGGGAGGAGGTCGAGATCTCCGAGCTCCTCGACGCGTGCGCGGGGCTGTTGAAGCTCCCTCTCCAGTACGACCGAGCCCAGGTCCAGGGCCGGGTGACGATCCGCTCGGGGCCGGGGCAGAGCGGAGAGGCCTTCTGGGCGATGACCAATCGCCTGCTCGCCGAGCGGAAGCTCGCGTGCATCCAGGGGAGCGGCGAGGAGGCGCTCGGGATCGTGCCGCTCGGAGACGCGGCGAAGCTCTCGCGCCTGGAGACCGGGCCGGTCGAGGAGGCGCACGCGGGCTTCGTGAAGACGATGGTCACGCTGCGCCGCGCGGACCCGTCGAAGGTCACAGGGTCGCTAATGCACGTCCTCTCGACCGAGGGGAGCCTCGTGCAGGCGATCCCCGAGACGCGCTCGATCCTCCTCGCCGGCCTCGCGCCGCAGGTCCGCCAGGCGATCGACGTCCTCGACACGATCGACGCCGCCGGCGAGGAGGTCTCCGTCGAGGAGCTTTTGCTCGACTTCGTCTCCCCCACCGCTCTCGTTGGGCTCCTCGAGCGCGTCGGGCAGACGGTCAACAAGGTGCGCGGCACGCCGCTCAAGGGCTCGGTCCTCGCCGATCCGTATGCCCGCTCGGTCCTGATCGTCGCGCCGGTCGACGAGGTCGTCTACTGGAGGGACACCGTCGCCCGCTTCGACCGGCCCGAGGTCGCGGTCACGCGCGAGTACCAGCCGCGCCGCTTCGGCTTGAAGGAGACGGCGAGGCTGGTCGAGGAGGTCGCCGGCGGCGAGCCCGAGGGCTGGAAGCTCGTCGAGGATCAGCTCACCGGCACGATCCTCCTCACGGCGACGCCGGGAGAGCACGAGGCGGTGCGCGCGCTCCTCGATCGCCTGGAGGCGACGCCGCCCGACGCGAACCGGAGCGTCCGCTCGTTCGCGGTGAGACATCGCGACGTGGACGAGATGCTCTCCTTATTACAGGAGATGCTGGGAGAGGGTGGGGTGCCGGCGGCGAGCGCCCAGGAGGCGGGGGCGAAGCCGGCCGAGGGGGAGCCGGCCTCACCGCCGGCGGCGGCTCCGGCGCTGGCGCAGAAGCCCGACGCGCTCGCGACCGGCGGGCCGGTGCGGTCCGTGCGCGCCGAGGAGGTCACGCTGGCGAAGGACTCCGGCACGAACCGCATCCTCGCCGTCGGCCCGCCGCGCCTCCTCGACGAGATCGGGCGCATCGTGGAGTCCCTCGACCTGCGCCACCCCCAGGTGCTCGTGGAGGCGCTGATCGTCACGCTCACGGAAGACCAGTCGCGCGAGCTCGCGGTCGAGCTGCAGAAGCTCGGGACGGCCGACGGCACGCTCTTCCGGCTCGCCAGTCTCTTCGACGCGGGTTCCCCCGACCCCTCGTCGAGCACGCTGCCTGCGGCGAGGGGCACCGGCCTGGAGACGGTCGTCCTCGACCCCGGCAGCTTCTCCGGCGTGCTGCGGGCGCTAGAGACAGTCAGCCACGGCCGCACGCTCACGATCCCGAAGGTCCTCGTGAACAGCAACGAGACCGCGACGCTCGACTCGGTGCTCCAGACGCCCTACGCCTCGACCAACGCCTCGACCACGGTCGCGACGACCTCCTTCGGCGGCACGCTCGACGCCGGCACCCAGGTCTCCGTGACGCCCCAGATCACCGAGGGCGACGAGCTCCTCCTCGACTACACGGTCGCCCTCTCGACCTTCGTCGGCGCAGCGGCGGACCCCGCGCTCCCCCCGCCGAGGCAGGAGAACAAGCTTTCAAGTAGCGCGACCGTGCCGGACGGGTTCGCGGTCGTCGTCGGGGGCCTGGAGGTCGAGACGGAGAGCGCGGGCGAGTCGCGGGTCCCGATCCTGGGGTCGCTGCCGATCATCGGGCGCCTCTTCAAGAGCCAGACGCAGAGCGCGTCCAAGAGTCGGTTCTTCGTGTTCCTGCGCTGCTCGGTGATGCGTCAGGCCCAGTTCGCCGACCTCAAGTTCCTCAGCGCCCAGGACCTTCAGGTCGCCGGCGTCCCCGACGACTGCCCCGAGGTCGAGCCGAGGGTGATCCGGTGAGTCCCTTCGCCGTCGCCGGCATGCAGGAAGCGCAGGGGCTTCCGCCCCTCGTCATGGACTGGTTCGAGGTCATCTCGAAGTCCGTGGCCATCCTTGGCGGCATTCTGCTGGCGATTAAGGCGATCATCGAGCTCAGCGCGTCGACGGCGCAGCGCACCCAGGACCTGCGGTGGAAGAAGGCCAACGTAGCGCGGGAACTCATCAAGGAGATCCACGCCGACAAGCGCGCGATGGACGCCATCGAGATGCTCGACTGGGGATCGGGGCGCCACGAGTACTCCCCCGAGGAGGGCGGCGACGTGCGCGTCGGCGAGGAGGACGTAGTCCGGGCCCTGGGCAAGGGCCGTCCCCAGGCCGTGAGCAAGAAGGACGAGTTCGTCTGGGAGAGCTTCGACTGGCTCTTCTACTACCTCGACCGTCTGGAGCACTCGATCCGGACCGGCCTCATCGACTTCGAGGACGTCCATGACGTGTTCCGCCACTACGCGGACCTCATCCAGGCGCGGAGGCAGACCTACGATCGCGTGATCACCACGCAGGACTACCGGCTCGTCGCCCCGTTCCTGGACCGATTCCGATCTCAGCCGGAAGGACCCCGATCGTGAGCCTCCGTGACATCGCGCCGGTGCTGGCCCTGCTCGGAACCCTCGCTGCGTGCAGGAGCGCAGGCTCCGGCCCCTACGAGCCCACGACCGAGGTCGCACGCAACACGGTCCTCGCCCAGGAGCTCTCGTCGAAGGCCGCCGACCTGATCGACTCCGACCCCGAGGCGGCCGAGATCCTCCTGCGGCAGGCCCTGACCGCCGACCTCTTCTTCGGCCCCGCCCACAACAACCTCGGCGTTCTATATATAGGGAAAGGGAAGCTCTACGAGGCGGCCGGGGAGTTCGAGTGGGCGCGCAAGCTCATGCCCGGCCACCCCGACCCCCGCATGAACCTCGCCCTCACCCTGGAGCGGGCCGGCCGCACCGACGAGGCGATCCAGACCTACAAGACCGCGCTCGAGGTGTTCCCCGGGCACGTCCCGACCGAGCAGGCGCTGGCGCGGCTGTACGTGCGGTCGGGCGCGAAGCCCGAGGAGCTCGACGGGCTCCTGGAGACGATCGCGATGCAGGGGGAGACGCAGGAGTGGAGGAGCTGGGCAAGGGCGGAGATGGCGCGAGCGCGAAACGAGTGACGTGCCCCACTCCGGGCTCACCGTCGCCGACCGGGCGTCTCCCCCGCACCACTTGCCTTGCCAGGCCGCCACCAGGGGACGTCGCCCTTGGACTTGAGGGGCTTGCGTCGCTTCAGCGCGGCGCGCCGCTTCAGACCCGTGCGGTTCTTCAACCCCGAGCGCCTCTTCACGCCAGGGATCATCGGGCACGGGGCCTGTACCGTCCATGTCCGGCCCCCGCCGCCTTGCACTCTCGTGCGGACGGCCGGATCTCGGCCGGGGTCTCCTCGCCCGCGTATCATTCGAGGCCCCATGCCGGATCAGGCTCCCACGTCCCTCGACTCCATCGACGTATCTCGCTTCTCGCTTCTCGACCTCATGGTGCTCGCGATCGCAGAGTGCGGGATGCCCCTGGGTTACGCGGAGATCGCCACACGCCTCCAAGGCCTCGGAATCGACGTGTGGATCGAATCTCTCCAGAAGGCCTGGCATGGACTCCCTCCGCTGCGGAAGACGGACGACGGACGGATCGAGCTTGTGCCCGATCATCCGACGTTCGCACTCCTGCAACGCCGCGTTCAGGACCACGTGGCGCACGACCAACTGGAACGCGCCTCCCAGGACGACCGCTCTCCGATCCGTCCGGAAGAACTCGAGCGAGCGCTCCCTCCTCCAACCCGGACGCTCGGACTGAGTGGCCTCCATGTGATCGGCCTCATGATCGAGTCGGCGGGACGCCCGCTGTCGATCCCAGAGGTGTCTGCCGAAGCGAGGAAGTATGGCCTCGACTTCGACGAGGCAGCGCTCCAACGCTCGGCCGACCGCCCTCACACCTTCCTGCGCGCAGCCCCCCCGGAGCGGTGGACGATCGAATCTCCGGACCCGCGCATGACCGAGGCCAGAGGACGGGTCCGGAAGCTCATCAAGCTGAAGGCCGAGAAGGCGGCGTGCGAGCGCAGGAATCGGGAGGCATTCGAGCGATACCGGGCCCAGAGAGCTGAAGAGGAGGCACAGGCCGCGCGGCTCGAGCGCAAGGTCCTCTGGCAGGGCCAGGTGCTCTCGGTCCAGCCGCGCATCCGGCTCACCCGCTCCTACGACGAGCGCAGCCACAGCTACCTGGGGTACTCGCTGCGCATCGCGGGCAAGATCGGCAATGAGTCGCGCGAGTTCACGGTCGGAATCGGGGCGGCTGCCCAGGCGAAGTCCGCCTTTCGCGCCGGGGATCACGTCTCGGGCGCTTCTTATCCGGTGGCGAACCAGCGCACCGAGTCGGTCGAGTACTACAAGACGAGCGCTTTGAAGCTCGTCGCCCGCGGACCTCGGGTCGACGAGGCGCCTCCCCCGTGGCGCAGTCTACCTCCCGCGCTCACGGTCTACCGGGAACGGGGTCATCGACGTCTCGATCCGCGAACATACGAGATGCACTGCCTCGCTTGCATCTGGGGGTGCCGCATGCCCGTCGAAATGATCGTGGATCCCTGGAAGCGCACGAAGCGCTACCGGTCGGAGACGTTCTGCTACGGCCCCAAGACCTGTGCTTTCTACCGCTCGGGGAAGACGCGCAAGGTGCCGGGACGAAACGCGCCGAACTGGGAGGAGGAGAACTGGGTCGACGAAGACGCGACGTCCAAGCGCGGCCCTGATGAATGATCCCGCCGTCTGGCAACGGGGGGTGAGAAGAGGAGAAGCTGATGTCGACCCAGAAACCTTGGAGAGAGCGGATCGACGCGGGCGTACTTCTGCTCTACGTGGTGGCAGCAGTCGTGATCGGCATCCTGTGCTACGCGCGGTCGACGTGGCCTCCCTCCTTTCGGGATCTGCCGAGCGTCATCCAAGAGGCGCCGAGCGACTACTTCTATCGGCCCTGGGAGCTGGCCGCTGATCGCTTCGGACAATTCGAGGGGCATCTGGTGACCCTCGGCACCCTGCAACTCGGCGTTCTTGCCGTGCTCGCAGGCATGCTGTTCAAGGAGGAGATCAAGCTTGAGCGGAAAGGTCTCCTCTTCTGGGTGATCATGGCCGTGCTGGGTATCACCGCCCTGGCCTACCTCCACTGCGCCAAGGTCATGATGGCCTACGCGTCGTACCTGGTTCACCTGGAGCGATTCGTCCCGACCTCACCCACTCAGGTGATGACGGAAGCCTGGCGATACGCGCTTCAGGCGAACGCGCTCCCCCTCGTGGGAATGGCCTCGGGGGGCCTCACCACGCTCGTCATGGTCCTGGTGTATCCGACCGTTCCCCTCCTCGCCGCGATCTGGGGGTTCGGGACTCACCTCGGTCGTCCTCGACGGACCTTGCATCGCCTGACCGTCGCCGCGATCGCGGTCCCGGTGCTCTTCGTGTGGCCGGACGTGGTCGGCTTCCTGCAGGTTCTCAAGGGTGCGGGCGTGACGTGAGCCTTGCGGCGCCCGGGCATCATTCCGGAAGCCGAGCCCTCCCAGGGAAAAGGCGACCGCCACCTTCGACTTCACCCCCTCCGACCGGCTCCATGACTCCCCCTCCAAAGCCGACGCCCCGAGGGCAGGCATCTCCCGTGCCACCCCCTTCCGAGCCGAGCCAGTGGCCGGGGATGGCCGTTGCTGTTTAGTGCCTGGAATTCGCGACCACGGAAGTACACGAAAGCACACGTTGTCCGGCCCGGGGGTGACGCGGAGGCACATCCTGTCCGCTATAGGTACACGAAAGCACCTCCTGTCCGCCCCCGACGGTCAGCTTCCCAAGCTGAATGTCGCGGGTTCGATTCCCGTCGCCCGCTCCAGCGTAAGTGGCGTGTTGGGGCCTGGTTGGGGCGGCGGAGGCGAATGCGTTGTCGTAACAGGGGCGGAGGCGCTGCGGTTTAGTGGCGGTTATTCGGCGGCAGCCGCCAGGCAAGGAACGCGATCAGGCCCGGCGGCGACAGCCTCCGGGGGCGGGAGTCCCGGGGCCGACCCTCGTAGAATCCGGCCGGAGTGGGTGACGCGGACCTCCAAGCGCTTGAGCGGTTCGTCGCCGAGAACGACGACCTGCTGACCCTCGAGGAGCAGATCGGCCGGCTCAACATCTTCGACGCGTTGGGCGTCGCACGGGTCGAGATCCGTCACAGCAACTTCCTAGGTTGGCTCCTGACGCCCGGGGAGAGCCACGGCCAGGGGGACCTGTTCCTCAAGCCATTGTTGATGGATGTCTTGCGCAAGGCTCGGCAGCAGGGGGTAGTAGGCCGTCCCGAGCGTGGCCGCGAAGGTGCGCTGGCAGACCCGACACAGGAGCCGCAGGCGCCAACCGCGCCGCGTCCGAAATCTCGCGTGGCGGATCACGCGCGAGCGCGCTCCCGGGGCGTGCGAAGGGCAGTCGGCGAGGGGGCAGTGGCGGGTGTGCGGACGCTTCATCTCGGGTCCTCCAGGGCCGAGCAGGATGCACGCTGAACCGCATCGAGGTGCGCCGGTGCGGAAAGGAGCTGGAACCCCTGGCGGATGCGTGACTTGGATCTCCCACACCCACAGTAGGCGCGCACTCCGCCGGGCGCGAGGCCGTTGGCCCTGACGAGCTCCGGCGAGGGGTGGCGGCGGTTCCCGGACGGATCCGGGTACGGGGTCAGCGACAACGGCGGAACTGGTCAGAGGATCCAGCCCAAGTGGCCTGAAACCCATGACCCTCGCGATGGGAACGGCGGCGCTCCTTCGAAGCGCGGAAGGGAGTCCTAGAAAGCCAGGTCCCCGCGTGGCCGCTCCGGAATGGCTTCGAGGACGATCTCCAGGTTCCTGCGCGACAGCACCTGGGCTCCGAAGTGGATCATCTCGGCCGGCCAGCGGAGGCTCCTGTCCTTCGTGAGCGACTCCATCAGGAAGAGCGGCCTGCCGAGACGGAGTGCCTCCCACCCCTGATGGAGCGTTCCGCTCGCTTCCCCAGCGTCGACGATCACCGTCGCGTCGGTGAGGAGGGCCATCGTCCGGTTCCGACGCGGGAAGTTCGAGCGCATGGGAGGAGTCCCGGGGGCGAACTGCGAGATCACGAGCTGCTCGCGCATGAGCCGTTCCTGGAGGGCGCGGTTCTCCGGCGGGTAACAGTCGTCGAGCGCAGTGCCGAGAACGGCGATCGTCTTCCCCGACTCTTCGAGCGCCGTCGCATGGGCCACGGTGTCGATCCCGGCCGCGAGACCGCTCGCCACCACGATGTCGTTCCTGACGAACTCCTTCACCAGGATCCGGACGCGCCGACAACCCTCCTCGGAGGGACGCCGCGTTCCGATAACCGACACGCGACGACCCTCGAGAAGCATGAGGTCGCCGGCGACGAAGAGCGTGTCCGGAGCGTTCTTGCGCTCGACGTCGCTGAGCGGCCCGAGCAGCTCCTCGACAGCGTACGAATGGGCGGGCTGCACTGGAGTCACACGCGGTACAGCACGATGCCGTCCCGGCTCACGCCCGCCACGAACGGTGCCGGGACGTTGAGCGCCATGCGTGCGATCCGACGGATCTGCCGTGCGAAGACCTCGGCTTGCTCCGGGCCGGTCAGGTTCCCCGCGGTCAACACGAAGGCGCGCACCCCGGCCGCGAGAAGGGCTTCGCGTTCCAGACGCGTGCGGCGGATCTGCTTGTCCTTCATCAGCACCGTCCAGCCACGCCGACCTACCTTGGGAAGCCAGTCCTCGTCCCGCGCGTCCTGCGCGAAATGGTCCTCGTGGACCTCGACCTGCAAGCCATCCTTCCGAAGGGCCTCCGGGACGTAGCGCTTCCCCAGCGACCGATCGACGAAGAAGACGAGCCCCTCAGGCGGCCAGCGGGAGCTCGTAGCGGATCGCTTCCTCGACTTGCTCCCTCGATCGGCCATAGTCTTCGGCGATGCTCGCGATGCTCTCCCCGGCCTTGTAACGGTCCGCGATCTCCGCCGTGGGCACTCCCGTACCGGCGAGGCACGGGCGGCCGAACTCGATGTGCGGATCGATCACGATCGACCGAGGGTCCTCGAGCACGTCCTTCCTGGAGAACGGGTAGAGCCGTGTCGCCAGTCCGGACTCGTCGTGCTCGACCCGATCCAGGTAGGCGCGCAGGAGTTCCCGCATCTCACCCTGGCCGCTCTTCGAGACGTTCAGATACTCACCGCACCACTCGACGAGGAGGTCTCGGCCGTCCGTGAGCATCCGCGCGCTGGCCAGCGGATGAGCCACACCCAGCCGGCTCTCCATGAAGCTCATGGCCGGACGCACGCGCTGGAGCGACACCTTGTGCTTCCGCCGGATGGCGGCGAGGACGTGCAGCTCGACGAGGTTCCGGAAGGAGAGCGTCTTCGACGCGGTGTCGGCGATCTCGACCACGGGCTGGAACCGTCCCTGCCCGAGCAACCACGCGCGCGTCGTGGACAGCGGAACGCCGAGCCAGTGGGACGCCTCCGCGATCGTGTAGGCCGGGATCTCGGCGGGATTCCTGCCACCGTAGATGTCGCCTGTCTTGCTCACGAACTCGCTGCCTCCTGGATCCTGGGGCACACCCGGATCCTTTCAGGTGGGGTCTGGACGCGCAAGGGCCGGCAGGCGGCCCCGGGCCTCAACGAAGATCGCGTGGGTGGTACCGTTGCTACTTACGACCCGATATTCGCGACCACAGAAGTACACGAAAGACCACGTTGTCCGGCCCAGGGGTGACACGGAAGCACATCCTGTCCGCTCCAGGTACACGAAAGCACCTCCTGTCCGCCCCCGACGGTCAGCTTCCCAAGCCGAATGTCGCGGGTTCGATTCCAGTCGCCAGCTCCAACCTAAGTTGCGTTGCGGGGCTTGGTTAGGGAGGCTGATACGAATGCGGCAACGTAGGTCTGGGAGGAGCGTTGCGTTCTAGTGCCAGGTATTCGCGGCGGGCCGGAAGCGCGCGCCCTGGCTGATCCACGATCCAACGCACATCTTCTGGGGGTGTTGCCCTTGCGGCCCCCATCCCTCAACGCACGTCCTCCGCTGGGATCTTCGACACGGCCCCTTTGGCCTCCCCCCAGGATCTCGCTGCGCTGCCGGGTTGCACACGTTCGAAATACGCTGTGCCGTCGACGACGAAGCCCAAGTCGAAGAAGTAGAAGCAGAAGGAGCAGAAGTAGAAAGCCCATAGGGCGAGCGCCCTGGGCGCGGTTTCGTTCAACGTGGTTCCTTCACGGCACGGCCGCGACGGAGGCATCGGCCACTTTGGGGCTTGCCACGCGGCCGTGCCGTGAAGGATCCTCTGCGTTCGCGGATTGCGGCTGGCCGAGAATCGAGTACCGTGGCTGCGGGAGCAGCGATGCCAACTTCTAAGGTCCACCCCGCTCGCTCTGTCGTGCCCGCGGCGAAGGCGAAGACGTCCAACTCCCCGAGCGCAGGGAAAGGCTTGCCCCGAAAGGCCAAGCCCAAGGCGGCCAAGCGCCCGTCCCGCGACCTCAACGAGAAACCCGCCGCGACCAAACCCAAGGGGGCGGCCGCGAAGCCGACCCTCCTCGCAGGCGGCAACCCTCAGATCGCGAAGGCCGACGGCGACGCCCCCGTGCAGGCCTACATCGCGGCCATGCCGGGCTGGAAAAGCGACGTCGGGCGCCGCCTCGACGCGCTCATCGTGCGCACCGTCCCCGGCGTGCGCAAGGCCGTGAAGTGGAACACGCCCTTCTATGGCATCGAGGGCCAGGGCTGGTTCCTCGGCTTCCATTGCCTCACGAAGTACGTCAAGGTGGCTTTCTTCCGCGGCACGTCGCTGCGTCCTGCCCCCCCCGGCGAGTCCAAGCAAAAGGAAGTGCGCTACCTCGACATCCACGAGGACGACAAGCTCGACGAGAAGCAGCTGGCGACCTGGATCGAGCAGGCGGCCTCCATCCCCGGCTGGAACGGCGGATCCCCGCGCCTCTACGGCGGAATCCCGCTCTAGCCCGGGTTATTCATGAGGCCTTGAGCGAAACGTCGCGAATGGCTGCAAGAGGCAGCGATTTGCGACCGAGAGGACCGGAGACGACCTCTGGCAGGTCGTCGAGGACTCGCAGGGAGAAAAGCGCTGCATATGCAGGCAGTTGCGACGTTGCAGCCGAGGCTTCATGGATAATCCGGACTTAGGATGAGAACATGGAAAAGTCGGGCGCGAGCCAAGGCCAGTCGGCATCGGAGCTCATCTCGAAAAGAATCGCCGAACTCGGGGACTGGCGCGGGGAAACCCTCAGCAGAATGCGCAAGCTCATCAAGGAAGCAG
>Ga0247727_10008309_pt1 | contig 19324 bp, 21 predicted proteins | sample WisWelCaveWW1625_FD_202498 | JGI IMG/M metagenome (GOLD analysis project Ga0247727, IMG submission 202498) | Biofilm microbial communities from Wishing Well Cave, Virginia, United States - WW16-25 | ecosystem: Environmental > Aquatic > Deep subsurface > Groundwater > Cave microbial mat | place... | reverse complement strand
GGTGGAACATCCAGGGCTACCAGCCGAAGACTGACCACCACCGCCCGGTCAATCGGCCAGAAAATCAAAACCAGCCCCGGACCTTTGGGTTTATTAATCACCCGCCCCAAACGAAAGACCACCGCGCGCTCATATTCGTTTAAGATTTTAATGCAATTAAAAATATATATCGCGACTAAACCAAGAATAATTAAACTGCTCATATGGACCCCTTTCGTCTTACACCTACGAGGTGTCGTCAGAAATGTCTCAAACGACACCTCGTAGGTGTATCTAAAACGGTTAAATTTTCCTAACTTCTAAATTCATTCCATCAATTTTTAAAACGGTAATTTTTTCACCTTTCTTTATATCATCTGATGACGTTGCATTCCAAATTTCACCGTGGACAAAAATCTTTCCCTCTTCATCAGGTTTGATATCCGACTGGGCAAAACCCGTTTCACCTATCAAACCCTCCTTGCCGCTGAGTACCTTCCTTTTATGCGACATAATGACTAAACGGACAAGAAAAATCGTCAGCGCGGCCGTTGTCAGACTAAAAGATAAAATCACCGACAAAGAAACCCGCATCATGGGAACAGTCGAATCAAAAAGCATTAATGATCCGAGGATCATGCAAACCAAACCTCCCAGGGCCAATAACCCTACACCGGCGGTTTTTGCTTCGGCGATAAACAAAATGATCGCGAGAATAATCAATGCTAAACCGGCATAATTGGTGGGAAGCATCTGCATACTAAAGAACGCTAAGATTAGAAATATCGCCCCTAAAACTCCCGGCAAGCCAATGCCAGGATGTGTCACCTCATAAAGAAGTCCATAAAAACCGATGATGAAAAAGATGTACGCGATATTCGGGTTAGCCAGAATATTTAGAATCGTCTGGCGCAAGTCCATGTCAACATGCCGGACATTCGCATCTTTCGTTTCCAACACAACATCTTGATTGTCAACTTTAACTATGCGGCCGTCTAATTGATTCAGCAAATCCACTTCATTCACGGCAATGATTTCGACAACATTTTTCTCCAACGCCTCTTTTTCGGTAATCGAAGCGCTTTGAGTGACACTCAGCTCAGCCCACTCGATATTACGGTTACGCTCTTTGGCGATTGTTTTGATAAAGGCCACCGTGTCATTGAGGATTTTACTGCTCAGTGGGTCTTCGTCAACGGTGGGTTTGGATTCGGTGGGTGTGGCTTCTTGTTGTTTGACTTCTTTCGTCTGGTCAGGTGCTTTATCATCCTTTGTTTGTTTCGCTATTTTTGCCTTTTGAAGTTCGGCGTCTAAGGTATCCCGAAGCGCGTCCCAGACCGTCCGCTTTTCCTCTGGACGGCTGCCGCCCATTTCAACCGGGTGCGCAGCGCCGATATTCGTTGAAGGCGCCATGGCCGCGATATGGCTGGCATAGGTGATAAAAACCCCGGCTGAACCGGCCCGCGAACCGCTCGGGTAAATGTAAACGACCACCGGAACCTTGGAAGCTAAAATGCTTTTCACGATCGAGCGGGTTGAGGTCAAAAGCCCGCCGGGGGTATCGAGTTTGAGAATAAGACACGCGGCCTGTTGTTTATTGGCCAAATCAATCGTGTGGGAAATATATTCGGCAGTAACGGGATTGATGGTGGCGTCATCGAGTTGAATGACGTAAACCGGTTTTGACGCGGCGGATGTGGGGGATAGAAAAACAAACAATCCAAGCGAAATGAATAAAAACGAGGCGAATCGGCTGATAAATTTTCTCGTGGGAATAGGCATTGGCTTTTTCTTTTTGGTAGCGCCTATTATACTATGTTCTTCCCCTTTTGCAATGCCCAGAGTCCCCTTTACGTGTCCCTTTACGGATGGAATCTTTGAGTCTTCGGATGGACTCACCTGAATCGCACGATCACTAGTTAAAACACCAGAAAGCACAGTCACTCCCTGTTCTGCAAAAACATGTGGTCGATACCGGCGTCCACCTTGATTTGAGGTCGTATTTTGCGACCTCAAAGTCATAATCTCTTCAGATTCCCGGACTGCAAATGGAACATAAAATCTTCCGGAAATCTTTTTTTATTGCATTTTACCTGTTTATTTAACCTCTTAGTCGAGACTTGATAAAGATCAGCCATATCTTCATCAATCATCACTTTTTATCCACGAATGACAAAAATTAGTTTTTCAATAACTTCTACCGGGATATTATTTCGCATTTTCGCTCCTTTCTAAAAACAAAAAAGGCAACCCAGAAAATTATTGGATTGCCTTTTAAAGCGTTTTGTAATTTTTTGTCTGTGAATTTCATACACCTACGAGGTGTCGCTTTAAAAACACTCAAGCGACACCTCGTAGGTGTTATTAGTTCTTATTTTATCCGAATCGCCGCTAAAGCGGTGGCGTTGTCTTCACTGACTAAAACGATTCGGCTTTCTTTTCCTTTGGGGACCACACTGCCGTAGACAAGCGTTAAATCCACCCCGACCTTGGCAATTTTTTCCGTGACATCCTTTAAAGCCCCGGGTTTATTGTCCAGAGTGACCAAAATCACTTCCTCTTCGCGGACATCAAAATTCTTTCCCTTTAAAATTTTCTTCGCTTTCGCATTATCTTCCGTGACAATGACCACAAAACCTCGATTATCAATCGTATAACCGCAGACCGCAACAAGGTTAATCCCGGCGTCTGCAATCAGACCGCTTATTTTCGCTAACATCCCGACCTCATTGTGAACCGAAATGATGAGCTGTTGATCCATGGCCGCTGTGTTATTCATAATCTTCCTCCGCTTTTAATCCACCAACATATTAAAATGACTTATTTTGTTTTCTTAAGGCCCGAGAGCGTTAACCGTTTCGCTCCCAACCGAATCATTTGCCGAATGGCTTTCCTTGAATCGTCCGGTTTGATATTAACTCCTTTAACAGCATCCGTCAACAACTTAACTTTAAAACCTTCCTTCAACGCATCTAAAGCCGACGATTTGACACAATAATCCGTGGCTAAACCGGCCACATACAACTCACGGATGCCAAGCTCCCTAAGATTTTTCTTAAAATCTCGTCCCTTTTTATCCACTCCTTCAAAAACTGAATACCCATCTTGGCTGGTTTTGTATCCTTTGGAAATAATAATCACCGTGCGCGGTAATTTTAAACGGGGATGAAATCTGGCGCCTTTGGTCTTTTGAACACAATGCACCGGCCATAACCCTCCAAATTCCTTAAAATGATTTGTCCTTGCTGGATGCCAATCGCGGGAGGCAAAAATAGAAAAATTTCTTTTTTGGAAGATTTGAATGTAACGATTGATAACAGGAACAACTCTGTCGCCCTTTGAAACCGCCAAGGCACCGCCAGGACAAAAATCATTCTGAACATCAACAATCAAAAGGGCATTGTCTGTCTTACTCATTTCGCATCAAAAAATCCGTCAGTAATCGAACACCGACTCCGGTGCCGCCATGGCCGTAATACCAGCGAGCAGCCCCGTCCACAAAAGCCGTACCGGCAATATCCAGATGCGCCCACTTTGTGTCCCCGACAAACTGTCGTAGAAACTCGGCAGCAGAAATAGTCCCAGCGGATCCTTTTAGCCCGGTATTTTTAATGTCCGCACTTTGTCCTTTGATATGATCTTTGAGTTCAGGGTAAAGCGGCAAACGCCAGGCGCGGTCATCCGTTGCCTTAGCCGAGAATAGAAGTTTTTCAGCCAGATCATCATCATTGGACATCAGTCCCGAATAATCATAACCCAAAGCGACCACACAGGCGCCCGTTAAGGTGGCCAAATCAATGATTTTCGCTGGCTTATAATTTTTGACCAAATACGAAAGAGCATCGGCTAAAACGAGACGCCCTTCGGCATCCGTGTTGCCGATTTCCACCGTCTTGCCGTCATAACTTTTAAAAACATCTCCGGGTTTATAAGCCTGCGGGCCAATAGCATTTTCTGCTAAACCAACCACAAAAAGAATATTTCGCTTAAGGCCGAGGGTCAGGACATTTCTTAAAGTTCCCACCACGGCCGCGGCCCCGCTCATATCAATGCGCATAGTCTCCATGTGGCCGGACGGCTTTAAGTTCAAACCGCCTGTGTCAAAAGTAACGCCTTTACCAACGATCGCGGTATATTTCTGATTCTTACCGGCGCCGGTATATTTCACAATGATAAGCTTAGGCTCTTTTGGGCTGGCCTTATTAACGGCCAGGTGTAAATTAAGCCCTTTGGCCTTCAGCTCTTTTCGATTCAAAACCTCAAGAGAGACGTTCTTCCTGGATTTGATAAGTCCACGGATAGTCTTCTCTATAACGTCGGAAGTGACGGTATCGGCATTGTCATTGACCATATCTCTGGTTAATGTTACCCCACCGCAAATCTGGATCGTCTTCTCAAAAAGTACCCTGTCTTTTGTGACAATCGTAATCTTTTTTTCAGAAAAATCTTCCCTTTCGTTGACGGTTAAATATTTTTTCCATTTGTATGTACCTATCGCCACGGCCTCGATGACGGCGCGGACATTATTTTCCTTGTCTTCAAAGGGGACAATTTCGATGTCCCTCATCTTATTAAGAAAAGAAGACAAAAGAGCTTTACGCACCGTAATTCTTAACGAAGTCGAGGACAGGTCTTTGGCCTTGCCCACATTCACCAAAAGAATAAGTCTCCCCTTCTCCAATAAAGGAAAAATATCGCCATTGTCCGCATTGAACTGGCCGAGGTTATGCACCGCAGCGATTTGCTGAATGAGACGGTCATTCTTAAAATTAAAGCGCCTGTCCTTGACCTGCTCCTGGGAGATCAAAAGGACCGTGGCTTGTCTATCGAATTTTGGTGCTGCGCTTAATGTAATCACTGAAATGCCCCTTTCAATTGCCACGTTGTTCCAAAGAAACATATTTACGTTCTGTGTGTCCGGTATAAATCTGTCGCGGCCGTCCTATCTTGGTGGTGGGATTCTCAATCATCTCTTTCCAATGGGCGATCCAGCCGGGCATGCGGCCAATGGCAAACATCACCGGAAACATATCAATCGGAATACCAATGGCCCGGTAAATGATCCCGCTGTAAAAATCAACATTCGGATAAAGCTTGCGCTCAATAAAATAGTCATCCTTGAGGGCCACCTCTTCTAATTTCATCGCGATATCTAACAAAGAGTCATGAATCCCCAATTTTTTTAGCAAAGCATCCGCGCGGCGTTTGATGATTTTAGCCCGTGGGTCGAAATTCTTGTACACGCGATGACCAAACCCCATCAGACGAAAATTTTTATCGGGATCCTTGGCCATGTCAACATATTTTTTGACGTTGCTGCCATCCGCATGAATCTGTTGGAGCATTTCAATGACTTCCTGATTCGCACCGCCGTGTAAAGGCCCCCATAACGCACAGATACCGGCGGAAATAGAGGCAAAGAGGTTCGCCAGGGAACTGCCTACCAGACGAACGGTTGAGGTGCTGCAATTCTGTTCATGGTCGGCGTGCAAAATCAATAATGTCCTTAAAGCACTGACAACCTCCGCATCAATTTTATATTCGCGGGTAGGTGAAGAAAACATCATATTCAAGAAATTAGGAATATATTTCAAATCCGGACGGGGATAAACAAATGGTTCGCCGATGGATTTCTTATACGAAAACGCGCAAATGGTCCGCACCTTGGATAAAAGCTGGACCGCAACGGTATCGATGTCGTTTTGGGTTGGTTCCGGCTTGACTAATTCCGGATAATAGGCGGCTAGTGAACAAATCATAGCCGAGAGAATACCCATCGGATGCGCGGTGGAGGGATAAGCGTCAAAGAAATTCTTCATGTCCTCATGAATCGTGGAATGGCGGGTAAAGGCATTGGAGAAATCATCCAGCTGTTTTTGGTTGGGAAGTTCCCCGTAGATCAAAAGATAAGATGTTTCGACAAAAGTGCACTGATCGGCGATCTGTTCGATGGGAATACCACGGTAACGCAAAATGCCACGCTCGCCATCGACAAAGGTGATATTGCTGGTGCAGGCCCCGGTATTGCCATAACCGGGATCCAGAGTGATGTATCCCGTCTGGACGCGTAATTTGGATATATCAAAGGCCTTCTCTTTTTCGGTGCCGACAATGACCGGTAATTCGTATGTCTTTCCATCTAAAATTAATTTGGCGATATCACTCATAAAAGTCTCCCAGCAAAAATTTTTTTAAATTCGCTCAAATGGCGATTCATTATATTATGAAGGGTTTGTTATTGCAAGCCTTTGAGTTTCTCTTTGAGTTTCTCTTCGACTTTGGCGATTAATTTTCCGGCATCGATGGGTTTGACAATATAATCCGTACAACCTTGATAAAAGGCGTCTAAAAACGGCTTGCGGTGGGCGGTGACCATAACGATAGGAATACCATCACCTAAATCAATACCAGCGGCCTTCTCATTTTCGCGAATTTTTCGCAAAGCCTCCAGGCCTCCCATATCCGGCATTTCAATGTCCAACAGGATCAAATCGTACATCTTGTCCTGTAGAGAACGATTATAAGCCTCGATGGCCTCTTTACCGTTGGTGGCAATGTCGCAGACGGCTAAATCTCTTAAGATTTCGGCGATTAGCTCGCGGTTTTCTTGATTATCATCGACAATCAATATCTTCCACATTTTACTTCTCCCTGTTTAACAAAAATTTTCTACTCCGAAAATCCCTCTATGCGCTGATGCGAGTGGCGTACTCAATAAATTCCTGGCAACGTGACTTAAGGTTTGCGAGATATTCTTGTTGTTTCACTTTCGGCTCACCCGCTTTCACAGCCACATGCAAGGTCTCGACCGCTTCAAAAACGGGCTGCAATCTTAAATTGCCAGAGGTGCCTTTCAATTCGTGCAAAATGGCCCTAGCCTTGACTGAATCATCCTGGGTCAAAGCTTGTTCTAAAATCCGCATTTTTTCAACAATGCTCTTGGAAAAACTGATGACGAGACGTTTAAATATTTCCGGGCGGACCCGAAGCTCCTGGCTGATTTTCTCAATATCCAACTGAAAAGAATCCCCACCGGTATTTTCACTCATGACAAATCCTTTCCTTTATCGACGTTTTGGAACCACGCCCATGGTCAATTCTACCACGAGACGCTTCTCATTATCGAGATAATAACTGATTTCATATTTGTCCCATTCTTTGAAACAAAATTCAATGCCATTGGCCGCGGTATTGCGGTAATTAGAAAAATGCGACATCTCGAGCTCCGCGAAACCGCCCGTAACCAAGGCCGATTTATACGCTCCGGCAATAATATTGCACAAAGCGCCGCAACCGTCTTTCATGGCATTTTCATCCTCATCGTCAATGGGCGGATATTTTAATTTCTTCACCAACGGGACGACATAGCTTTGTTCGACATAAATGACTAAAGCGCCCAAGGCCGAGTGTTTCTCCATGGATTTGGTATCTATATAAAAATTTACAAATGACACATAGGTCGGATTATTAAACTTTTCCATACCGTCCGCCCGCATCCGACCGTTGTATTCGATAATATTTTTTTTAGCCAAGGTTGGTTCTTTGGCAAATTCAATCTCTCCGCGCTCTTTAAATAACTTTTTAATGGTCTCGTTGAGAAGCTTGGCCTGTTGCTCCAATTCCTGTTCTCTCGCCTGATTTCCCATCGTCTAGTCTTATTTTAAAAAAGGTTTGATGACGTCGAGTAATTCTTCAGGTTTATACGGCTTGACGATATAACCACCCAAATTAGGGTTAACATCCCGCGCCTTCTTTTTATTCTCTTCTGTTCCTGAGGCTGAAACCATAATGATCGGGATATGGGCGACTGCCGGAACTTTGACAACCCCCTCCATAAATTCCATGCCGGAGACCTTGGGCATCTGCCAGTCTAAAAGGATCAAACAAATTTCCTTGAAATATTTACCTAAAACCTCCAAGGCCTCATCGCCGTCTCTGGCCTGGAGAAATTCATTTGTAACTCCCGAGCCTTTGAGAACCTCAATGAGCAATTCTCTTTCTAAGTCGGCGTCATCAATGGCCAAGATTTTCATTTTGTTATTTTCTCCTAGCATATTGAATGACTTTCTCCTTTAGGTCAAGCACCTCAAAAGGTTTAAGCAAATAACCATTCATGCCCGCTCTCAGACAGGCTTTTTTTTCCTCATCAGCATCGGCGGCGGTGAGCGCGATAATGGGCAAATCACGGTTACCTTCTTTTCGAATAATCTTGGTGGTCGCCAAACCGTCTAAGTCCGGCATCTGCAGGTCCATAAAACAGATGTCGTATTGATTTTGTTTTAATTTCTCAATGGCTTTTTGACCACTGGCAACATAATCGCCGAAACAACCCAAGGTTTCAAAATACGCCTGCATTAATTCCAGATTGGGCGTGCTGTCATCCACCACGAGTACCTTGGCTCCCGCGCAGGATATTTTCTCAATCGCATCGCTGGAAAACTTCTCACCATTATTTCTTTGATTCATACGATTTTCTAAAAGCGTCCCGGCATTTCGACTGGTGGCAAAAGTTAAAACAAAAATAAATTGGCTTCCCCGACCAGGCTGAGATTCAATCCATATCTTCCCCCCCATCCCTTCGACATAGTTGCGGCAGATGAATAACCCTAAGCCGCTGCCTCCATAAAGGCGGGGCGTCGACTTTTCCACCTGGGCAAACGATTCAAACAGGGTACCCTGCTTATCTTTCGGAATTCCTATTCCCGTGTCTTGAACAATAAACCGTAGTGTCTGAAACGGATCTGATAGAAAAGAATTTTTATTTTCTATTTTATCTTCCCGCTGCACAAAAATAGTCACTTCACCGTTATCCGTAAATTTAATAGCATTATCAACCAAATTCATCAATATTTGCTGCAAGCGGGTCGGATCACCGACAATATTTAAAATGACTTGCTCTTTAATCTGAAAGGAGAGTTTAACGGGCTTATTTTGAAGGCGGGGTTGGGCAATTTTGATCACATCCTCCAGCAAGGATTTCAACTCAAAATCGATTGCCTCAAAATTCAATTTTCCCGTTTCGCTTTTGGAAAAATCCAAAATATCATTAACAATTTCCAAAAGCAACTTTCCGCTCATGATAATATTGTTTAACTGTTCCCGCTGCTTTTCCAAAAGCTGACTATTCTGCAAAACGTTGGAAAACCCTAGAATGGAATTCATTAACGTCCGAATTTCATGGGACATACTGGCCAAATATTCGCTTTTCATCTTGGAGATACGTTCCGCTTGATCCTTGAGCCGAAAGGCTTCGTCCCGCTCGCGAACCAAAAGTTGTTCCCGTTGATGACCCCTTACCGCCTCCAGTTTTATTTCTTGCCGGAGAGAATGATTCACAACCGGGATTAACCCGCCTGAAATATTTCTCAGTTCTTCGATCAATGGCCCCACATCAAAATAGGAACTGTTTAAACATCCTCGATTGGCAATCTGCTCATCGAGCAATAATAAAAGCCTGCGTAAGTTATTGACGGCCCCGGAGGTCAAACGGACAACACCTCCTTGAAACTCTATTTTTTCTTTTCGAACCATATCCAGCATTTTTTCCGTTTCCAAGCTTAAGAGTTGTATGTCTTCGAGATTCAAAAATCCGGCGAGTCCTTTGATGACGTGAAATATTTTGAACAAGTTGGCGGCTGCCCCCTGATCGGCGGGAAATTTCTCAAGGGTATGAAAATAATTCTCGGCATCAATAAGAAGATTCAACGCTTCCGAGGTGAATTCCGATAACATTTCCATGCCCTGGGACAAATCCAAGACAGGAATACGGGCTTTGAAGGTGGCTTGCTGATTTTGCATCTTCTCCAAAATTCTTAGCGGACATGTGAGATGATGAATTAATATATCATCTGACAGTTTAAATTGCGAGCCAAAGATAATTTTCTTATTCGACGTAACTGTCTTTGATGCGCTGAACCTCTGGCAGGATTCGGATAAAGGCTTCGACAAGCTGTGGGTCAAAATGCTTGCCGTTTTGTTTTTTTATTTCCGTCATGGCCTCCTCAGGCGTCCATGCCCTTTTATACGGGCGTTTTGATGTCAGGGCATCGAAGACATCGCACAAGCCGGTAATGCGCCCCACCAGCGGAATATCTTCGCCTTTCAAACCTCGCGGATAACCCGAACCATCCCAGCGTTCATGATGGGTAAGAGCAATCACCTCAGCCATCTTCATTAACGCAGCCTTACTTCCGGATAATAATTCGGCACCGATGGTCGTATGGGTCTTCATAATGTCCCATTCTTCCTGCGTCAACTGTCCAGGTTTCAACAAAATACTATCGGGGATTCCGATTTTACCGATATCGTGCAGCGGACTGGCGTTTAAAAGCAGATCACACTGCGTCTCATTCATGCCAACGACGGCTCCTAAAAGGGCGGAATATTTACTCATGCGGATGATGTGGATACCGGTCTCATTATCCCGAAATTCGGCCGCCCTGGCTAAACGGTGGATAATATCTAACCGGGTGTCCTGAAGCTCCTGGGTACGTTCACGGACTTTGGCCTCGAGAATCCTGTTCTGGTCTCGGACCTGATTGTGCAAAAGCCGGACTTCAATCATATTGCGGACGCGCACCAGAACCTCGATATTCTCATAAGGCTTATTGAGAAAATCCGTCGCCCCGGCTGCCAAGACCTGAAGATTGATTTCTTGCCCCTTTTGTGACGATAACACCAAAATCGGCAGATAATCGTCTTTCTTAACGGCTTTGAGATGTTTCATCACCTCAAAACCATCGAATTGCGGCATCTGTAAATCTAAGATAAGTAAATCCGGCTGGAATTCTTGATAGAGACCGATGGCTTGGCGGGGGTCGGTGGTGCTGCGGATATTTTTGTAACCGCTTGAGTAAAGAATTTCTTCTAAGAGTAAAACATGAATCTTTTGATCATCGACGATTAAAATCTTGGCGTTTAAAATGTGATCCGGCAGCTCCATTGATCGCCTAAAATTCCCAATTCTTTAAGACATCCAAAAAAGAATAGTCGGTCATATCACAATGAATCGGCGTAACCGTGACATAATCTCGTCCCAAAGCATAAGTATCGACATTCATGTCCCTTTCAATGCCGCTCAATCGTCCAGTCATCCAATAGTATGTTCGTAAATTAGGGTCTCTCCTTTTGGCAAAATCGCCGTGAATAGGTACCTTGCCTTGACGGGTGGTTTTTACACCTCTGATTTGAGAATTTTTTTTGTTCGGAACATTGACGCTTAAGAATGTCCCGTGGGGTAATGTATTGTGGACAACTGTCCTGGATAGTTGAACGATAAACTTCGCGGCGTAAGTAAAGCTGGGATTGACGAACGTTCCCAGAGAAACGGCAATCGACGGGATTCCCATGATAGCCCCTTCCCTCGCCCCGGCCACGGTTCCCGAATAAAAAACACTACAGCCATCATTGGGGCCGAGATTGATACCGGAAATGACTAAATCCGGTTTCTTTTTCAAAACGACTTTCACGCCGAATTTCACACAATCAGCAGGCGTTCCGGAAATACCGTAGCCAAAGAACCGGCCCTTACGCTTGATTTTCTTAATCCAGATCGGATGGGCTAAGGTGATCCCGTGTCCAACCGAACTTCGCTCCGAATCAGGGGCCACCACTGTCACTGTGGCCACCTTTTTTAATTCATTATAAAGAGCCCAAATGCCGTCGGCGTAAATGCCATCGTCATTAGTCAGGAGAACTTTCATGGTGCCCACTATAACACAGCTTAAAAACTCTTTCTATACTGAATTTAAAAAAGAGCTTAAGCGCAAAAGTAAAAACCCACGTTTTAAAACGTGGGTTTTTCCATACTGCGCTTACCAAAATTTGGCGTTTACTTATTTTTATCCTCAACAATATGAAAAACAGGGCAGACATCACTGTCATAACGCAAATATAATTCGTTTTGATCAAATTCCAAAAGGTGATACCGTTTACATCGCGGGCATTTTATTTCAAAGCCCTTGGGTGTCTTTTTGATAAGAAGACGACCGCATTCGCAGCGGCCATCATCTTTAATCTCTGTTCTATTGGCCAATGTGTTAAATCCCTGTCTACCGAAGCTGTTTGATGTGTACGGATAAATAAGTCATTTTCTTGCGTAGTTCGAATTCTACCAGCGTGCCTTACTTTGTCAAGCGCTTTTTTGACGGGTGCTTTTTCCCGAACTCCTAATTAGAAAATTATTTTCTCCTCGGGGCTTCGACGGGGATGTTTTTGCACCCATTGGGTACAAAATTGCTATCGACGATGCATCGTCGGAACTAAAATTTTCTAATTCGGAATTGGGGCTTTTTTGACGGGATAATGTAAAACGACGAAGATTTTTAAAAATAATGAACTAAATACTGTATTCAGGATCCAGGAGAATGGTTTTATTGAGCAAGTCAATTATTTTCTGTACAGCCGCCTGGGAATCTTCATTTTCAATTAAACTCAGGTCAGCTCCTTCCTGGGATTTGTCGGCGCCCATGTGAATAACCACGGTCGGATTAGGCCGATTCAAAGACTTAAGCAGGCCCAATTCATATTCATCGATGTCAGTAATACTGGTAATCAAAATCAAACCGGCATCGGTCATCACCCGGGACATCTCTCCTAAATGTTGAATGTGATCGAACTTGCTGATAGTTTTGTCACCCAAATTCATCCCCGCGGACAAAAGTTTATTGGAAATCCCCAGAAAATAAACAAACTTCTTTAGCTTAAACAATTCCTCTTCCAAGGCCTGAGCAATGCGCTGTTTGCCCGTATTAGCCTGACCAGTGATCACGATAAGCGCGGATTTATGCTTGAGCTGTTCAGCACGCTTCTCCAGGGTGATATCACTTCTTTCCCATTGGAACTCACGTTCCTTGATGTGTTCCTTTAATCTGGATTCCGTATCAAAAACAGGCGCCAAAATGATCCCGCCGCCGACAATCTCGTAATTATCCACAACCACGAATCGTCCCGTCTCCGCTATCTTGGTGACCTCATCGAAGGCAACGGGCTTTAAGGTTTCCAATACGCACTCGGCCACATCATGCCGGTCGATCTGCGGTTTATTCGTGATGGATGATAATTCTGAGGCATCGAGGACACTGATGATTTTTGAAAGCACCACCGGAATATGTTGGCTGGTTACCTTCAGCTTATATGTCTTGTCTTGAATGAACGGCTGGCGGCCCATCCAAAAGATGTTAGCTTTAAATTTGGTGCTGACATGCGGCAAAGGTTCTGATGCCTTGGACATAATCTCGCCGGGCCGGATATAAATTTGGGTATCCAGACAAACACCCACACTCTGCCCGGCGAAGACTTCCTTTTGTTTTTTAACATTGAATCCTTCAATGCTTTTAATCCGTGACTTCTTCTTGGAAGGCAAGAAAATAACTTCGTCGCCTTCCTGGATGGTACCGGTTTCGATTCGGCCGGAAACAATACGTCGGTCATCACCTTCTTCGGTAAATTTATAAATGTCCTGAACCGGAAGGCGAAAGCTCAAGGCATGCCTGGGCGGCGCTTTCTCAAAAGAGTCCAGGGTTTCCAAAACATTTTTTTCCTTATACCACGGCATTTTCCTGGAATTGGCAATCATGTTTTCGCCGTTGACGGCACTGATCGGAATAAAGCCAGCAGGCCGGACATTGATTTCTTCAAGAAAAACGGAATAATCCTCCTTTATTTTCTCAAACACATCTTCCCGGTATTCAGTCAAATCCATTTTATTGATGCAAACCGCGATATGATTAATTCCCAAAAACGATAACATATAACCGTGACGCTTGGAATTTTCGCGGATGCCTTCGTGAGCATCAATCACTAAAATCGCCGCTTCGGCCCGGGCGGCACCGGAAACCATATTCTTTAAAAACTCAATATGCCCCGGGGCGTCAATGATAATGTAATCACGCTCCTTCGACTTAAAAAAACTTCTGGCGGTATCAATGGTGATGCCTTGAGATTGTTCGTCCTTTAAAGCATCGAGTAAAAAGGCGTATTCAAAAGGTTTAGCATTGCGTTCACAACGGGCTTTGACTTCTTCTAATTTTCCTTTTGGCAAAGACCCCGTGTCCGCCAAGAGCCGGCCCACGAGCGTACTTTTCCCGTGGTCGACATGACCGACAATAGCGACATTCATCTGTTCACGTTGCATCATAGAAATAAAATCTTCTTAGAGCTTTCAGTCGTCAGTCATCAGCTATCAGTTAAGTCTGTCGGCAGTGTAGGCTGAAGACTGATAGCTGAAAGCTGATAGCTCATCACATATACCCTTCCACTCTCAACGTCTCCAAACCCCCGCCGTCTTTGTCCTGGGCACGGCCGGAGCGCTCAGCGATATTGGAAAACTTTCCGGTGCGCAATTCTTCAACGATTTCATGAATACTTTTCGCCGTTGATTCAACGGGAAAGGTACATGGATAACATCCCAAAGAACGATAACGTTTTCCTTCACCTTGATCAAAATACAAAGACACAACTGGAATTTTTTCTCGCTCGATATATTCCCAAATATTAAGTTCAGTCCAATCCAACAAAGGATGAATACGGATATGCGTTCCCGGCGCGAAATCGGTTTTAAATTGATTCCACAACTCCGGCGGCTGGTCACCAACATCCCATTCATTATTGCGGTCGCGCGGTGAGAAATACCGCTCTTTCGAACGGCTCCCTTCTTCATCCGCTCTGGCGCCGACAATCACACCCGTGTATGGCTCGGTATTTTTATCCAATTCATACTTACCGGTTGGGTGGTTGAGACGATACCGCGGCCAATCACCGGCTAAGGTATGTTTTAAAGCTTCGGTCTTTAAAGTCTTACAGCAATTGGTTCTATCCAAGTTCCCATCGGGGAAAGTCCTTTTTTCTTTCAAGGCCTTTTCATTCTGACCATAGAACATGTTCAGTTTCCATTCCTTGGCGAGTTTATCACGATAAGTAATCATTTCCGGAATTTTATAGCTCGTATCAATATGCACCAAAGGAAACGGCACATGGCCGAAAAAGGCCTTGCGCGCCAGCCACAACAGGACCGTGCTGTCTTTTCCAATAGACCAAAGCATGGCCAGACTTTTAAATTCACGGTAAGCTTCCCGTAAAATATACACACTTTGGGACTCTAAACTGTCGAGATGGTCCATTGTTTTATTCATTGAGGAAACCTCATAAAGTATTTCATCTCTAGCGTATCTCGACAAGATGACAGTGACTCTTCACTCTTCACTCGATACACTTCACGATTTTGGTCTCTTGAGATTATTGTGCAACCCGCACTCTTTTTGATCCGACTGTTCCCACCACCAGCGCCCCGACCGGATATCTTCGCCGGGTTTAACCGCCCGGGTGCAAGAAGAACAGCCGATACTTAAAAAACCTTGTCCATGCAAAGGATTGGCATCGACGTTATTTTTCTTAATATAGTCATGCACTTGCTCCAGTGACCAATCAACTAAAGGATTAATTTTTATTTTCTGATTGGCCTCATCCCACTCGAAGGCTTCAACTGTACTGCGCGTGACCGATTGGGCCCGGCGCAAGCCGCAAATCCAGGCGTCGACGTTAACTAATGCCCGTTTCAAAGGTTCAACTTTGCGAACACCGCAGCACATCTTTCGGTTTTTAACACTCTCATAAAAGAGATTGATCCCGTGCTTTTGTACCATTTCTTCTACCGCTTTGGTATCCGGATAGTAAACTTTATAAGTCATCGGATAACGCTTTTGTGTCTTGGCCAAAAGCTCGTAGGTCTCAAGGAAAAGACGCCCTGTATCCAAAGTAAAAATCTCAATTTTGGGAGCAACACGGGCAATCATGTCGGTAATGACCTGATCTTCCTCACCTAAGCTCGAGGCAAAATTCACCCGAATGCCGAATTCCTGATAGGCGAATTGAATCAACTGCTCGGCATTTAAGCCTTTTGCTTTCCTACCCAATTCTTCAATTTTCTTGATCCAATCCATCGTTTGATCCTTTTTGTAAATTTCGATACAAGTAATAGTAATATTGAACGACACCAATGTCAAGGAATCAGCCCGGGGATCAATTACTGGCAGTCAATAGCCGGTCTAAAATTTTCGCGCTGCCGGAAGGCATAGGATATTTACTCACCTCAGATAACCGCACCCATTTGTGCGATTTGTCGGCCGTGGGATAATCACTCAGCCGGCAACGCCACACGTGCAGATTGGCTCGAAACTGAGTGTAAAATTGCCGAAGATTAAACAAATGCCTCGCCGAGATGACCGTGGCCTTTAATTCTTCCTTGAGTTCCCGATAAACGGCCTCGCGGGGAGTTTCGCCTTTTTCGATTTTGCCGCCGGGAAATTCCCATAAATCGGCAAAGAGACCCGTTGAAGGGCGTTTCTGGATAAAATAGAAACCGTTTCGCTCGATTAAAACGATCGCGACATCAATATCGGTAAAGATTCTTTTCTTTAAGGTCGGAATGATTTCCTGTGATCCCTTTTTATAGCCAAGACACTGCGTTTTTACCGGACATAAAATACACAACGGTTCCCGGTTGCGGCAAATCAAAGCGCCTATTTCCATCAAAGCTTGATTGAAAATGTCATTGCCTTTAAGCGGCATGACCTCTTCTAAAAATTTTAATATCTGTGGATCTTGCCTGGAATCGGCATAGCCTTCCAAAGCCTGCTGGCGCATGACAACCCGCCGGACATTGGCATCAATGATCGGCTGCCTTTGGTCAAAGGCGATACTGAGAACTGCACCGATGGTATACGGACCAAAACCCGGAAGATCTTTTAGTTCCTCGGCTGTTTCTGGAATTTTTCCATTGTATTTTTGACACATTATCTGGGCGCTTTTCCGAAGGTTCTTCGCACGTTGATAATAACCTAATCCCTGCCAAACCTTAAGGATTTTGGATAGTGGAGCTTTAGCCACACTTTCGATGTCCGGAAAAATCTTCAGCCAGCGTTCATAATAAGGAATAACCGTATTGACCGTGGTCTGCTGAAGCATCACTTCTGAGACCCAGATCTTGTAAGGATCCGAAGTCTTTCGCCAGGGAAGGTCGCGGGCATTCTTTTTGTACCAATGGGTGAGATGTTTTGAAAAATTTTTCATCAAAACTGATGTGGAGGCAAGGCTTGTCCTTGCCCGGTTGCCAATGGACAGGCGCAAGGCCTGCCCCTACGATTCGTTAATCATATCCCAGAATAACGAAACAATGCCAAGATGTTGTCCAACAGGAACGGTACTACGAATGGAAACGGCGGGATATTTTCTGCGCGCGTCCCGGATAATCTGCGGGATATCGATATCAACATGCCTTCCCGCATTTAAAAAATTCAATACCAGGATTATTTCCTTGGCACCCTTTCGTGCACAGATATCTATGCCTTCAGAAATACTTGGCTTTTCGATTTCCAGAAAGGCATATTCAAATATGTCGGCCGCTGACTTTCGCTTTAATTTTCGAAGAAGTTGAACCACCTCTTCTTTGGTCTGCGACAGACGACTGCCATGCGAGATTAAAAGTACGGCTTTCATAAAATTTGATAAAAACTTAACGGTAGATCACGCGAAGGATATCTCGGGAACCGGAAATAACGGCCGTCTCGCCAAAATAAAAAGGGACCCGGACATGGGCCCCGTCCACATAGACCATGCCGTTACGCATCAGAGATTTGATCTGAATCAATCCGTTCGGATTCATCATGCCATTTTTCAGCCGGTAACGGTATCCTCTTTTCTCATACAATTCTCTGGAAAAAAACTGCATCTTGGCGGCATCCATGGCCAAGGCTTTTCCCCCTGCCGATTTGATGGCACCCGAGGAACCGGCGGCGGTGGCTATCCAAACACCGGAACTGTAATGCTTCTCTTCAATCCCATTGAACGAAATCACGTATCGACTCATGGCCGCCGGATTGCGATGGCAAATAAGAATGTCATTTGTGGCGTTAATATCAACTCCCGGATTCTTTATTCTTAATCGCAGCCGTCGGACTTTATTTATTTTTATTTTCCCTTTTAAAAAATCATCTAAAACCTTGACAAAATTTTCACGGGTAGCCGCGCAAAATCGTCCCACGCTTCTTTGGGGGTCGGAATTAACGCCTAAAATCAACTGCCGCTCAATGCCTCGAGCCGCCTCCAGAAATGTTCCGTCACCGCCGACTGAAACAATTAAATCGTACGGGGAATAATCCGTTTTACTAGCCCGGCGGCACCGCTGGTAACGTATCCCTCTCTCTTTTAAAGCGAATTCAATATGCTTTAAAGTTTTATAATGTTCCTGGTGGGCTGACTTAAAAGGAGCTAAATCCGCAGACTCCAAACGACGGCTTGGATATTGGAATGAACTCTTTCTGCCTAAAAAATAAATCTCATAGGCGCTCTTTTTATAAACCAATAATACCCTTTTAATATTCATTGCCTCTCCAAGATTCATTCATTAAACCACCAGCATTATATCCTAAAACTTTACTTTCTTCTGAAGTTCTTTAATACTCGCGAAGACCGCGTCCGCCTTTTTGAGATAACGCTTGGGCAAAGAGGTCTCCAATGCCAAACATTTTAATCCCGCGCTTTTGGCGGACTGTATGCCGAAAGGGGCATTCTCAATGACCACCGCCTCATGGGAACCACATTTTAATTTTTGTAAAGCCTTCAAGAAAGGGTCAGGATGAGGCTTACCTTTTTTGACATCACTGCCCGTGATGATAACACTAAACAGCCCGAAGACATGTTCCGGTAAAATTTGCCGCACTTCATGCCGGGATGTCCCGGTGACCAAAGCCAGCTGCAATCCTTTTCGCCGCAAGTATCTCAGGAACCGCCGGCTGCCAGGGATAAAACGCCGGCGGACTATTCTTTTAAAAAGTCTTTCTTTCTTTTGCAGGATCCGCCGCGCCTTATTTTGTTCAAAAGGTATTTTCTTTTCCGCAAAAAGTTCTTTAACACTGATAATCCCGGGCTGGCCCTCCCGGCTGTAAACCTCAAGATGACTCAAATGAAATCCTTCTTGGATAAAAATAGTATTCCAAGCCTTATAGTGGTCGGGCATGGTGTTGGTGATCACGCCATCCATATCGAAAATAACGGCTTTAACCTTCATTTTTATTTTTGACCTCCAGACATAGTTTTAAATCACCGCAGTCAAGGCAAATTGTTTCCCGGTTGAGCCATGAATCTCTAAAATTTTCTCGGGAGCAGTACCGGCTATTTGATGAAGACCGTCAATGTTCTGGGTGATAAGTCCGCGCAACTTACCCAATGTTTCCAATTGGGTGATTGCCAAATGACCAGCGTTAGGACGGGCGATTTGGAAGGATTGATATAACTCTAACTTTGTTTGCCAATATTCTTTTCGCTTCTCCGCAGAGGCGACAAATTCTTG
>Ga0247727_10008308_pt1 | contig 19326 bp, 18 predicted proteins | sample WisWelCaveWW1625_FD_202498 | JGI IMG/M metagenome (GOLD analysis project Ga0247727, IMG submission 202498) | Biofilm microbial communities from Wishing Well Cave, Virginia, United States - WW16-25 | ecosystem: Environmental > Aquatic > Deep subsurface > Groundwater > Cave microbial mat | place... | reverse complement strand
CAATGTAAATTTCCGCCATGTCCCGGCACATTTCACAAAGCGCGATTGCCTTTTGGGCAATTCTTCTGCTGGTTTCCAATTCTGCTCTCGCCCAGGAAACGTTGCTCGAAAAACTTTCCGAGCAGGAAACGGAAAACACGGCTGAGGCGGAAAATTATTTGCAGGAACTTTTGTCCCACCCGCTCGAAGTGAGCCGCCTTTCACGCCAAGATTTGTTACACTTGCCCTTTCTCACGCCCGAGCAGATCAACGCCTTTTTAATTTACCGGCAAAAACGCGGCGATTTCAATAATCTCGACGAGGCGCTGGATGCGCTTGCGGTGAGCGGCGATACGTTGGCGCTCTGTCGCGAGATTTTCTTTTTATCTTCGCCGCGTCGGTTCGATCTGCAGCAGCTTTCGGCGCGATGGCGCGTCACGCGTCCTGTTGCCGTCGAAGATAATTGGCTCGGCGCAGCTTATCGCTCCTATGAGCGCGCTGCGCTTTCGACCGGCGCAATTTCACTCGGCATTTTGGCCGAACGCGATCCCGGTGAGAAGCGCTTCGACGATCACCGGCTTTTCTATGGACAATGGCAAAGCGGAAACAAAGGTAAGGATTGGAAGGTCGTCGCGGGCAATTATCAAATCGAGTGGGCGCAGGGGCTCGCGTTGTGGAGCCCATATGGCACGACATTATCCGCGAACGTGCACGCTGCCAGCGGTCGCGAAGGACGCGGATTGCTGCCGTATATTTTCGGCGATGAAAATGCGGCGCTGCGCGGCGGCGCTTTGATGTGGACTTGGCAAAACTTTTTTGTGCTGGCATTTGCCAGCTCACAGCGGTTGGACGCCACGTTGCGCGACAGTGCGGCCATAAGTTTTTATGAAAGCGGCTATCATCGCACTTCCACTGAACTGACGCGGCGAAAAGCGCTGCAAGAACAATTGGCTGGCGCGGCGATGAAATTTAATTGGCGAAATAGAATTGCGTTCGGACTGCTGGTCTATCGCAGTGAGTATGACAAGAATTGGATTCGCCCCAACCAGATGTCCGGATATTTCAATTTTGTCGGCCGCAGCAATGAGGTGTTTGGCCTGTCTATCGCATCGACGACGGCAGGGTTGCAAACCAATATCGAATTAGCCGGAAGCCGTTCCGGTGGCGCGGCGGGCAGCGCGGTTTTGTCCGGCGAAGCAGGTCGATTAAGATGGACGGCCGAGAGCCATTATTACGACCGCGATTTTCACAGTCCGCATGGTCGCGCTTTTAATGCGATCGCGGACGCGCCGCAAAATGAGTTTGGCTATTCGCTCGGCATTAGCAGTCGTTTGCGCCGCGGCGTTTTGGCAGAAATTTTTGTGGCGCAGCGCCGGGATTTATGGCGCACCTCGACTTTGCCGCTGCCGGGCGCACAATTGACGGCCGGCGCAAGATTAGAATGGAAAATTCGCCGCGATCTGACGCTGCAAGCGCGTTGGCAGCAAACGCGCGCCGAGAATCTCACACCAATAATTGTCTCTCCATTTATAGAGGGAGAGGTTATCACACCGCAATCGCGGCACAGCGGACGCTTGAAAATTGAATATCAGGCCTCGCCCAAGTTGCGATTAACCTCACGTCTTGATTTTGCCAAGAAGTTAAATTTTCCGGAAATAGAAATCGCTGATTCAGAAAAAATCGGCTTGGCATTGAGCCAAGAATTGCAATGGCGAATAAAAAAACGAGTGCTGCTCACCAGCCGCTATACACTCTTCGACACGCCTTCCAATGCGCCCATTTACCAATACGAACACGATTTGCCGGGCGTCTTCACTAATTTTGCCCTCCGCGAACGCGGCCGCCGCGCGTACATTTACTTACGTTACTTTTCAACTTTCGGTTTTGACCTGTCCTTCAAACTGGCTTGCACGGAAAAGGAAAGCTCAATTTTTGAGAGCGTTCGCTCTCGTGCATGGGGAGCTCAAATCGATTGGCGGTTGTCCGGCGGCCAGCCGTAAATGGTGGAGCGTGAAAAGCAATGCCGTGGCCGGGCAGCATCGTTTCCAGATCGAACGGAGCTTTGGTACGAGCCGTGTTGCGAGGTGTTTTTGTTAACGAAATTTATCATTGACAAGATCGGCGCAGAGTACTATATTTTATTATTGATCACATGACATGGCTCAGGCGTTTTCAATTTACTATGCTCAAAGATCTGGCGAAAAGATTCACGGCTCGCGCTTATCTGGCGTATGCCCGGCGACGGGATCGCACCGACGTCATTGACGTCGGCGATTATCTTTCGCGGATCGCCACGGCGTTGATTTTGCCGCCAGACCAGCCCGAGAATTTTAAGACCGCGACCCGCATTATAGATGACCTGCGGCAGAACTTTGCGCAAACTCAGTTTTATCTGTTGACGCCCAAAGCGTGCGCCGAGATGGTGTCGTTGGATGAGCGCCTCCGTCTCATCTCTTACGACGCCGAAGAAATCGGCTTTTATGGTTTGCCCAAAGATACGCTGCAGCAAGCCATTCGCTCGCGCCACTTCGACATGGTCATTGATTTGAATCTCGAGTTCAATTTGATTGCCACATTTCTCTGCCGCGCCAGCGAGGCCAGGCTGCGCATTTGTTTCGTGCATCCTTCGCGCGATCCGTTTTACAATTTTCAAATGCGCGCCATCAATAGCAACTCGCTCGAGCAGAAATATCAAAGCCTCATCAATTACCTCGCGGTTTTTACCAATGGCATAACGCCGCGCGAGGACGTGGCAGCGGAAATGACCATGATTTAAGCCGGGTGATTTCGTGGCAAAAACCAAATGAACGCCGCTGTAATTGCGGACAGCCCGCCTTGATCGTCGCACTCATCACCGGGAAATGCCTCATGGGTCATTCAATCATCACACGCAATGGCGACAAAAATTCCGGCGTTGTCAAAAATCGCAAAGTTGATCGCGCGGCTGCGATTGACAAGCAGCCCCAGCCTCACCTCGCCTTCTCGCGCGAAATGGCGAAGCTGAGCCACAAGACCAACGCGCTGTTTCTCGAATACTACATTCGCTTTAAAATTCTTTCCACGTTAAGCGAGCAGATGGATGTCGAACGCACGCTCGCCGTCGTTAAAAAGCTCATCCGCAAAAATTTTCCGGTGGTCCAATATTCTCTCATGTTGATCGGTGAAACCGGCGACGAGTTGATCCTGCGCAGCCACTTCGGCCTGCCGCGCCAGGAGGCGGAGAACGGGCGTTACGGGCTTGATGAAAATATTTTCGGCGAGGCGTTGAAACGCGGCCAACACATTTACGTGCCGAACGTGCAAAATGCGCCGGCCCGTTATGATTATCACGCGGGAACTCAGGCGAAAAAAGGCGCTTTTCTGGCCTTGCCGCTGATCGCCAAAAGCGACCGTGCTGTCGGCGTGATCAATCTGTTTCGGCGCCGCCCCAACAGTTTTTCCGCCAAAGAAATCGACTTGCTGCGCAAAATTGCCGGACAACTCGGCCAGGTGCTCGATACCATTACCGTCTATCACCACACTCGTGAGTTGTCGATTACCGACGAGCTCACTAAAGTTTACAACCGGCGTTATTTCAATCAGCGTTTCGATAGAGAGATGCAGCGCGCGCTGCGTTATAGCCGCCCGCTCTCGCTGATCATGTTGGATATCGATCACTTCAAAGTCTTCAACGACACGCACGGCCATTTGTGGGGTGATGCGGTGTTGAAGCAAGTCGCGCAGACGCTCGAAGACAGCTTGCGCAAAGCCGATATTCTCGCGCGTTTCGGCGGCGAAGAATTCGTCGTTTTGCTGCCGGAAATTGACAAAGCGCATGGCCGGCAAGTGGCGGAAAAATTGCGGCGCGCCATTGAGAGCGCGGCGTTTCCCAAAGCCGAAACGCAGCCGCTCGGCCGCATCACTGTCTCATTGGGGCTGGCCTCTTTTCCCGAAGATGCCGAAGGCGGCAGCGATTTGATCCATCGCGCCGATCAGGGCCTCTATCTCGCCAAATCGCGCGGGCGCAATCGAGTCGGCGTCTATCAAGAAGCCCAGGAAAAATCTCCCCGCCCGGTGCGTTCAAAATCGCCGGCGGTGGTGAAAGGGGCTTCGTGATTTTTCGCGCATAATTTTTTCGCTCCCACCGTTCTGCCTCTTCAGATAGCAGTGTTGCCCGCATTCCAGAAATTTTTATTTTCAGTCACCAATTTTTTGACGGCGATCGGCGTGAGGAGGAGATTGATTTATTATTTCGTGAAATCTCCTTGCGCGGTCGTGACTTTTTTATTATTTTAGACTCAGGTTAAATGAGAGGAAAAATTTATTTATGCCCCTCTGGTTGATTTGGCTTTTAGCCGGTTTGGCGCTGGGAATTTTGGAAATTCTCACGCCCGGGTTCGTGTTGGCGTGTTTCTCCTTCGGCTGTTTCGTTGCCGCGATTGTCGCGGCGTTGGATTTCAGCTTGAGCTGGCAAATCAGTTTTTTTGCCGGCACGACGTTCGTGCTGTTCATTTCGGCGCGGCAGCTTTTTGGCAAACTCTTCGGCGCCAAAAAAGAGCAAGTCTCCACCAATGTTGAGCGGTTGATCGGAATGACCGCCGTGACGCTCGAAGAAGTTGACGAGCAGCGCGGCCAGGTGAAAGTCGAGGGCGAAGCGTGGAGCGCCCGCAGCGCCAGCGGCGAAAAACTTCCGGCCGGTCTCAAAGTCCGCGTGCTGCGCATGGACGGCAACAAGCTCGTCGTCGGGCCGGAGGAATTGTACCGTCTCAGCGCCGCCAGAAAATCTGAAACGGAGCGTTAACCCGTCGCGCTGTTTCTAAAACTTTTATAAATTTAAGGAGAGGAAAATGGCTGGATTGGAACCCCTGCAATATTTCGTTATCGCCATGGCGATTTTAATCATCGTTTTAGTCGTGCGCGGCTTGCGCATCGTGCAACAAGCCGAGGTCGTGATTGTCGAACGTTTGGGCCGCTATCATACAACGTTGCATAGCGGGGTCAATGTCATTTGGCCCTTTATTGACAAGCCCCGGCGAATTACTTGGCGCTACGTTCAATACGATGTAAGTGGCACTCGCGTACAGGTTATTCAAAAAGAAACGGCGCGCATCGACTTGCGCGAGTCGGTTTATGATTTTCCGCGCCAAAACGTCATCACCAAAGATAACGTGCAGATCGAAATCAACGCACTGCTCTATTTTCAAATTACCGATGCGGTGAAAGCCGTTTATGAAATTTCCAACCTTCCCGACGCGATTGAGAAACTGACGCAGACGACTTTGCGCAATCTCATCGGCGAGTTGGCCTTGGACGAAACGTTGACCAGCCGCGAGCAAATCAATACCCGGCTGCGCGCCATTCTCGACGAAGCCGGCGAGAAATGGGGCGTGAAAGTCAATCGCGTCGAGCTGCAGGATATTTCGCCGCCGCAGGATATTCGCATCGCGATGGAGAAGCAAATGCGCGCCGAACGCGACCGCCGCGCCACGATTCTCGAAGCCGAAGGCCAAAAGCGGTCCACCATTTTGCAAGCCGAAGGCAAACGCGAAGCGCAAATCGCCGAAGCCGAAGGCTCGAAGCAAGCCGAAGTTCTCAAAGCTGAAGGCGAGGCCGCCGCCATTCAACGGGTCGCCAACGCCGAAGCCGAAGCCATCCGCGCCGTTGCCGAGGCGGTCCGCGCCGGCAAAGCCGATCCGACGCAATATCTCATCGCCATGAAATATATCGAAGCGCTCAAAGAAATGGTAAAAGGCGGCGGCAGCAAAGTGGTTTACATGCCTTACGAAGCCACCGGCATTCTCTCGGCAGTCGGCGGCATTCGGGAGCTGCTGAGGGAAGTGGGAGGTAATATAAAATCTTAACCCAGGAATGGATCAGAACAATTTCCAAAAAGTGAAGGGCTGTATGAATAACTATCATCAAAACACGGAACCGTGTCTCGTCATCATGCCCTTTGGCAAAACACCCGGCGAACAGTTAAATTCAAATCTCATTTATGAACATATTATACGACCCGCATTTCAGCAAGCCGGCGTCCCTGAGCATCGAATTGACTCTGCACAATTATTGAAACCGATTGTTCCCGAAGTGGAAGCCTGTCTGCGAAATGCGCCTCTTGTCCTCGCGGATATTTCGGGGAACAATCCCAATGTTCTTTTTGAATTGGGTTTTCGCAAAGCCCAGGGCCTGCCTTTTGTTTGTATTTCTAATACCATCGCGGATGCCACGTTTTATACACAAATCTATCAAATTATTGACTACACCGAGAAAAATGCGGCGCTTCGCATTGCCGAGGCTATAAAATCTGCCATTACGAATTTTACTTCGGGATTGAGCATCAAGCAAGAGCTCGATATTATTAGTGAACGAACTCGTGAATATATCTTTGATAATCCTTTTCAAGACCGTATCGCAGCGTGGCGCATCAGACGGGCCGCTGAACAAATTGAAAGTATCCGAAAAGGCGAATGGGAATTGGACGCCAAAATACCCGCCAAATATGTCGCTTTCATGTTTGAAGGAATATTGCAACAACTGAAAGAGGGGGAGGAGTATTGGACTGTCACCAATTTAAACTTTTGGTCAAGCCGTGCAATTGGTGATTCGGCGTTTTTGACGGCCAATATTGATGCAGCTCGAAGAGGAGTCGCTATCAAAAGAGTTTTTTTGATCGACCGCAAAGACATCAAACCCAAATCGGTCAGTGGAGGGGCTGTTTTCAGAATGTTGATCGAGCACAAACACGCTTGCCAGAAAGTGAATGAAACAAATCCGGGAAAAATGATTGTCAAATGCTTAATATCGGATGAGCTCGACATCGATCTTGAACGCTATGGCCATTTCGCCCTGGCCCGGGATACGGCCGGTGAAGTCGGCATGGAAAAGGGTTGTATTGTGATCGTTCCTCGCTATGATCCCTCTGTTTTGAATGGGAAAATTTCGCATCTTAAACTTATTTTTTCTCGAGGATCATCAATCGCTGATCGGAATACCAGTGATTATGTCGAGAAATTTACGCGAGTGTTTTCAGAGGCACAGGATTTGGATGCGTTGCTGGAGCATATTGATAGCGCTTGAATTAGATAAACTATCTCGTCACCCTCACCCGCACGGCGCGATCCCCCTTCATTTCTCTCACAACATCGAACGCCACGCGCTGGCCAACTTTCAATTGCTTGCTCGGCACGGTGACATCGAGATCGCTTTTGTGGACGAACAATTCTTCATCGTCTTCGCTCACGATGAAGCCGAAGCCTTTAGTGGCATCCCATTTTTTGACGGTTCCGTATTGCATGATCTTCTCCTGTCGTTTTAAAAACGATACGGCGGAAAGCGAAAAGATGCAAGTGAATTTTCTTTGATAAACGGCTTTGATTTTTGCAAAAAGTTTTATTAAATTCACGTCATGGAAAATGCCCGCGCCGAATTAGTCGAACGGTTTTTCACGGGAACCGGCCAAAGCTACGATCTGGTTGTCAAGACGTGCACGCTGGGTTGCGATTTATATTGGAAACGGCGCCTGCTTGCCAAAGTGCCGCCGTCGCAAGCCATTCTCGATCTCGCTTGCGGCACGGGTATTGTCACATTTGCATTGACAAAACGCCATCCGCAGGCGCACATTGTTGGCGTGGATGTGACCGATGAATATTTGCAAGTGGCGCGTCGAAAAGCGCAAGCGCTTGGCGCGAACGCCGAATTTATTCATGCCAACGCGGAGACGGTGGAATTGTCGAGAATGTTCGATTGCATCACGTCGTCGTATATTCCCAAGTACGTCAAAGCGAATATTCTTTTGGCAAATATCTCGCCGCATCTCAACGCCGGCGGCGTGATCGTTCTGCACGATTTTTCGTATCCGCAGCATCCGCTGGCGCGCGCGATCTGGCATGGCTACAATCGCGTGCTGAATTTTTGCGGCCGGCATTTGTTTCCCGAATGGCAGGTGGTATTTGACAATAATCTGACGGACCTGATCGTCTATTCGAAATGGTTGGAAGAGTTTGCCGCCGCGCTGCGCGATCGGGGCTATACGGATATCGAAATCGAACGCTTGACGTTTGGCAGCGCGGCGATCATCTCAGCAAAAAAGAAATGAGAAAATGAAGATGGAAATTTCTCGGTTGGATATTTTACTGAAGAGTTTGAAAGAAAATTCCCACGATGCTTTTACGCGTTATCTCGTGGCGCTGGAATATGCAAAACTCAATCGTCACGACGAAGCGATCGGGCAATTCGAAAAATTGCTCAACGAGCATCCTGCTTACGTTCCCACCTATTATCAATTCGCGCAGCTCTATGAGAACATCAACCGTATTGACGACGCGATTCGAATTTACCAACTCGGCCTCGTCGCGGCGCGCAATGCCGGTGATTTTCATGCGGCGAGCGAAATTCAGGCGGCGTTGGATATGTTGGAATAAGTTAAGGTCGAACTCATGCCAGCCATCCTTTGAATTGGCCTGTTTCCTCTATGGTTAACCGTAGCTGAAAATTTATTTTCAGTCGCAGAATACAAATTAGCGCCTGTGTTGGCATTGACGAAGAATTTAGTTTTTCCACTTGACGATTTCTACGACAGCATATAAGTAAGGCTGGTAGAATCGTCAAAATTTTAAATAGAACGGAGGCACACAGTGAAAAAAGTATCGGCTTGGCTGGCGGTGGGGTTATTGGCCTGCGCAATTTCGGTTTTTGCTCAGGCCAAGACCACACCTGAATGGTCGCTCAACGCGACTATCATCGAGGCGTGTAGTTGCCCGATGTTCTGCCAATGTTATTTCAACCCTGCACCGGCAGCTCATGGCGGTGGTCACGACGCAACGGCGGAACATTTTTGCCGTTTCAATAACGCCTTCAAGGTTACTAAAGGCAACTACGGCAACGTAAAACTCGATGGCGCAAAGTTTTGGGTGGCTGGAGATTTGGGCGGCGACTTCTCGAAAGGACAGATGGATTGGGCCACGTTGACGTTCGACCCGTCGGTGACAAAGGAGCAACGGGAGGGCATCACGGTCATTTTGGGTCGCCTTTATCCGGTGAAGTGGAATTCTTTCACGGTGGTCAAAGACGCTGCGATGGAATGGAAGTTCACGAAGGATCTTGCTGAATCTCGGCTCGATGGTGGGAAAACCGCCGAAGTCGTGCTCCGGCGCAATCCCGGCATGACCGATGATCCAGTCGTGATCAAGAACCTCAGATATTGGGGCGCCCCACGCAACGATGGATTTGTCCTGATGCCAAACGATGTCGAGGCCTACCGTGTTGGGGATAAGCCGTTTGAGTTTAAAGGTACGAACGGCTTCATGATCACCTTTGACATAAACTCAAAGGATGTCATGTAAACACGGCACGAAGAACAGCAGTTATTGGCCTAATGCAAGGTGGGAAATGTTGTGGTAAATGACAAACGGCGGCGCTAAGTGCATCAACCGGACGCGGGCGCGCGAGGCATGATTTTCAATGCTGAAGGTTTTCTCGTGTGCCCGCGCCGATTATGCTTGTGTTAAGGCCGCGTCCTCCCTATTTATAGCGCAAATCCTTCATTTTAAAATTCATGCACTCCATCCCAGTCCACCGGCGGAGAGTTCACGATGAAACAGCCCATCGCGTAACCATTCAAAAATACCGATTCAAGCGAAACGTCACCACCAAATCTTTGCCGCCGGCATCCGTGCGTTTGGCAAAATTGAGCCGCACTTGCCCAGCGCGATCGGTCAAAGCCAAACCGACATCCGTTTTCAGATTGCTCCACGTGAGGGAATCGAATGATTTTTCCGGCGCAGAATTATCCTGCGCAAACCACGCCAGGCCGGCGTCGGCAAAGAGAACCAAATTGAATTCTTCGATGATCGGAATGTCGTGCAAGCGGCTCGAGCCGGAATTCAAACGATATTCGACATTCGCCAGCACCATGCGGTCGCCGGTGAATTCTTTGAAGCGATAGCCCCGCAAGGTTGAAATGCCGCCCAAATCGAAAAGATACGGTCGCGGCAAAATGCCTCGACCCGTGCCGGCGCGCAAACGAATGTCGAAATTTTTGCCGTAGCCCAGCGGCTGATAGCGCCGAAGCTCGACGATCAAGCGGTCGAAGTCAAAATCACTGATTGCGACATCGCCCTCAAGATCAGGGCGGCTGGTTTCGCCTTCAATTGATGCAAACCAACCACGATCCGGATGATGTAAATGATTGCGCGTGTCAAAAGTAATTTGCCCGGCATAACTTTTCATCTTGCCCGCGTCAATAAGGGGATTCGGGCGAAATTTTTTCTTGTTCGCAAAAAGCGACCAATCAGTCTCGTTCGGCAAATTCAAATGATTATCATTGCGATACTCGGCGCGCAGTTTCAATGAGCGGCCAAGATGTTGTTCCGCGAATAAGCTGAACCCATCGCGGCGGTAGTAATCGCGAAAGTCTTCATTGATGAAAAATGCGGCGAGGCTGTTCTCCACCTCCGGAATAATCCAGCCATCCTGCGTGTCGGTCAAATCATGCACTTCGCCGCCGAGAACGAAGCGGAATGAGCGGCCGACATAAAACTCGCCGCCGGCTTGATAGTGCCAACGCTTGGCGGCAAACGCATAACCGCCCAAGCCAAAGACGTCGATATTTGCCGCGAGGCCGCGGTTGTAGAGGCGCGGCAATTCGCCGCCGAGGAAAAAGCCGTCGACGCGATTGTAGCGAATTTTGGCTTTGAAACTGTCCTCCCAATTTTCCAGCCTGTAATAACGCTTGCCGTTGCGATGCCAACGATGCTCGCGTCGTTCATGATCGATGCGCTCAGCGTCATCATCTTCTTCAATCAGGTAACGCGGCGAGGTTTCCACCAGGTCGCCGAAAACGCGGCTGTTGGCGCGGCGGTCGATGCGCCCGCCGACACTCACGACATCGCCGAGCACTTCGCCGGTCGAATCGATCAGCGCGTCGCCGCGAATCACGAGCACGGAGCCGTTGACTTTTCCGGCAATCGTGACCGTGCCGCGCGTGACGACCAAATCGCCGTCGAACGTCACGCCGAAGGTGAGCGTATAATTTTCAACTTCGCGGCGGATACGCGACTCATCGCGATCATTCAAATAACGCCGCTCCGCCGCTTCGCGCAATTTGCGGTCGCGTTCGTCGCGTTCTTGAATCATGAGATCAGGATTAGAGCTGAAAGTTGACGGCGACTCTCCGGCGGTGGCGGCGCGCGAGAAGATCAAGCCGAAAACCAGCAGCAGCGCGATCACGGCGATCAATAAAAAAACAACTTGTTTCATGATCATTCGATCCGTAGCACTTTTGTTCATGCGCCTTCCTCCACCCTTAAACTGAAACCCGATTCATCGGCCGCAGAAAACTTTTGAAGTTTTCGTGGACATAAAATTCTACTCAACTTCCATGCCAGTTGATAATTATTTTAAATCAGGTTGAGGGTAAAAGAGCGGCGGCTAAGCTCATGATTTTTTAAAATTATTTTAATACGGACGATTCTCCGGAATCTACCGAGGTGGGCGCGCAGAAATTGATTGCAGACAAACGTGTACGATTGCCATGTGTGAACAGCTTCTCTTGTGGCAATTAGCAACATGCGGCCACGCTATTCGGAAGAGATGGACGGAGATTCTTTTTCGAATAGCGTTAAGACGATCAAGATGACCATGCCGATGGTTATCCCGATGTCGGCAATATTGAAAATAAACGGCCAGCGCCAATTGGCAACCCCGATCTCGATGAAATCGATCACCTTGCCATGAACCAGGCGATCGCTCAGATTGCCGATGGCGCCGCCGAGTATCAGCGCCAAAGAAAGGCGAAAAGCAAAACGCGATTGGCGCATCCGATAAAGATAAATGAGCAGGGCAAGGCTTGCCGCGCCGGCAAACAGCGCGTAGAACCACGTTCTGCCGAAATGGATGCCAAACGCGATGCCGGGATTTTGCACATGGGTAAAATGCAAAATGCTGCCCAAAGCGTTGTAGGTTTCATGAAGATCAAATCGATTTTTAATAATCAGCTTGGTGATTTGATCGATGATGACGATGAATAACGAATAAAATAAAATGGCCATAATTCAGAGAGGCTTCGCAGTGTGATGGCGCAAAGCGGCGATGAGCTGTTGCATGTCCGGCGGCAATTCGCTCTCGAAATGGAGCGCTTGTTTCGTTGCCGGATGAATAAAACCCAGCACGCGCGCATGCAGCGCTTGGCGTTTAAAATCTTGCAATAAATCAGCGAGGAAACGGGTGTCTGCCGCATTCAATCCGGCGATTTTGCTTTTACGACCGGCGTAAACCGGATCGCCAAACACGGGATGGCCGAGGTGCGACAGGTGCACGCGAATTTGATGCGTGCGCCCGGTTTCCAAATGCAAGCGCACGGAACTCAGATGCCGAAATTTTTCGGCGACTTCGTAATGCGTGACCGCCCATTTGCCCGGCTTTGGTGAAACGATGATCCTGCGGCGGTCGCTGCTGCTGCGCGTGAGAAAGCCCGATATCGTGCCTTGACCTGGTTGCGGATGGCCCCACACCACGGCGACGTACTCGCGATCGGTGGATTTCTCTTTGAATTGCGCCGATAACGCCGCATGAGTTTGATCATCGCGCGCGGCGACGAGCAATCCTGAGGTGTCTTTGTCGAGACGATGGACGATGCCGGGGCGGCCTTGTCCGCTCATTTGTGACAGCGTTTCGTAATGATGGAGCAGCGCATTGGCGAGCGTGCCGGAAGAATGGCCGCACGCCGGATGCACGACCATGCCGGCGGGCTTGTCGACGACGATCAAGTATTGATCTTCGTATACCACGCGCAGAGGGATGGCTTCGGGAATTAATTCACTGGGAGGCGGCGCGGCGCGGCGAACTTCGATCACTTCGCCGGGAGAAATCTGGTGGCTGGGTTTGATGGCTTCACCATCAACGGTGATGAAACCATCAGTGATGAGTTGTTGAATGCGGCTGCGCGTAAGGTCGGACAGGAATTGCGTGAGATATTTGTCCAGCCGGTCTTTGCGCTGCTGCGCGGGGACGTGAAAAACGCGCGCCGTCTCCGGCAAGCTCTCAGCTTGAGCGTTTTGCATCGCGCCAGTTGTCGTTCTCATCGCTCGGCGCCGGCGGCTGCACCGGAAATTTGGCCCTGGCCGGCGCTTCTGCTTTGTGTCCTTCGAATAGCATCAATGAAACGAGAATGATCATGCCGATGGTAACGGCGCTGTCGGCGACATTAAAAACCGGCCACCGCGTGTTTTTAAAGCCAATGTCGATGAAGTCAATCACCTTGCCGTAAGCAAAACGGTCAATGAGATTGCCGATGGCGCCGCCGAGAATGAGCGCCAGCGACAGGCGGGAATGAAAGCGCTCGCGACGCATGCGGTACAAATAAATCAGAATAATGACGCTGGCAACCGAAGCGAAAATCGTAAAGAACCGCGGGCTGCCAAAACTGATCCCGAACGCCATGCCGGGATTCTGAATATAGGTGAAACGCAGCACATCGCCGAAAATTTCGAGGGATTCCTCCAGAAGAAACCGGTCTTTGATGGCCAATTTGGTGATTTGATCCAACACCACGACGAGCATGGTAATAACGAGAACCCACATGCCCCGCAAGCCTGATAATAAAGACATGAAAAAATAAAAAGCAATAAGTTAGTTTTAGTTGAACACAAAATTCGATTATCACCGCGCGGCATCTCGGCGGTGCAGATTAAACCATCTTAGTCGTGCGCATCAAGCCAATTCACTGTACGGGCCTTTTTCTTCGGTGGCTTTGCAGGTGATGCACAAACGCGCGTGCGGCACGGCCTCCAAGCGCTCGCGGCTGATGGGTTGGCTGCAATTGAGGCAAGAGCCGTAACTGCCGTTTTCAACCCGCTCCAGCGCTTGATTGATGCTGGCAAGCAGCTTGTTTTCGCGGCTGGCAAAATAATAGGCCTTCTCGCGCTCATTCGTATCGGTGCCGAGATCGGCCATGTGATACGCGTAGGACGAATTTTCGCCGGAGGCTTCTTTGATGGTGCTGGCCCCGCCGCCGGTTTTGAACTCTTCCAATTCCTGCACTAACTCGACGCGCCGCTCGATGAGCAGACGCTGAAAATTCCGGAGATCATCCGGAGTGAATCTTTGGTTCTGAGCTTGCATTGAACCCTCCTTATAGTGTTCGATTCCCCAGAAATGAAATTCATGACTGGAAACCGTTATTCAATCCTCAAACTCGCTCAATGCTGATGATCGTCTTGTCGCCGTTGATGTCCCACTCTTCGCGATGTGTTTTCGGCTTGGCAGCGCCGTCGCGCTCCAAAGCTTCCGCCAGCGTCTCGTTTTTCACGTACACCGCCGAATGCTGAAGAGCGCGGTGCAAAATTTCCGAGGCATCGTAATAAATTCGAATGCGGTCGATGACCTCGAAACCGGCATCCTTCCGCATATTTTGCACGCGATTGACGAACTCGCGCGCCAGTCCTTCGCGAATTAATTCTTCATCCAAATTCGTGTCAAGCGCGACCGTCCACTCGCCTTCGGTCGAGACGGCCAAACCGGGCGCTTGCTCGGCTTTCACACGAACGTCATCTTGGCTGAGCGTCACCTCTTCGCCCGGTAGCGTCAACGCCAGCTTGCCCTCGGCATCAAGCTGGCGAATTTGCTCCGGGGAAAGTTGACGAATCGCCTTCGCGACGGCATTGGCTTTTTTGCCGAACTTCGGACCGAGCGCTTTGAAAAAAGGCTCCGGCCGTGAAACGGTGAGGGCCTCGGTGCTCGCGATCAGCTCCACCGCTTTTATGTTCAACTCCTCTTTGATTAAATTGGCTCCGGCGAGAAGGGCGTTTCTTTTTTGCGCGTCACTCGCGACGACGAAGAGCCGGCGCAAAGGTTGGCGAATTTTAATCGCTTTGGCATTGCGCAGCGCGCGGCCGGCCACGACAATGTCGCGCACCATATCCATTTTCGTTTCGAGATTGAACTCGCGAAATTGGAACGCCGCATGATTGGCGCTCGGAAATTCTTCAAGATGAACGCTCTCGCAGCTTGTTGCCGCATTGACACGATCATCGACTAAACGCCGATAAATCGCCTCGGCGGTAAACGGCGCGACCGGCGCGATCAGTTTGCTGATGGTTAAAAGAGCATGATAAAGCGTTTCAAACGCCGCTTGCTTGTCCGCGCCCATTTCGGATTTCCAAAACCGGCGGCGGCAGCGGCGCACGTACCAATTCGACAGATCGCCGATAACGAAATCACTAATGGCGCGCGCGCCTCTCGTCGCGTCGTAGCGATTGTACGTTTCTTCCACCCGGCCGACGAGACGATTCAATGCCGAGAGCAGCCAGCGGTCAATCTCCGGTCTTTGCTCAAATGGAATCGTGCGCCCGTTGAATTTGAATTTGTCGACATTGGCATACAACGCAAAAAACGCGTAGGTGTTGATGAGCGTGCCGAAAAATTTGCTGACCGTCTCTTTGACGCCTTCGAGATCAAAACGCGTCGGCTCCGACAACTGGCTGTTGGTCAACAAATACCAGCGCAATGGATCAGCGCCGTATTGTTCCACCACGACAAACGGATCAACCGTATTGCCGAGCGATTTCGACATTTTCTTGCCGTCTTTATCCAGCACGAATCCAACGACGACGCAATTTTTATAGCACGGTTTGTCGAACAACAAGGCCGCAATCGCCAGCAGCGAATAAAACCAGCCGCGCGTTTGATCGGTGGCTTCGCAAATATAATCCGCCGGAAAATTGCGCGCAAAAATTTCTTTATTCTCGAACGGATAATGCCACTGCGCCACCGGCATCGCGCCGGAGTCGAACCACACGTCGATGACTTCCGGCGTGCGGCGCATCGTGCCGGCGCATTTGCGGCAGTGCCACGTGACGCCGTCAATATACGGCTTGTGCAAATCGTCGAGATACTTGCCGCTGCGTTCACGCAATTCCACCGTGCTGCCGACGCATTCTTTCGTATCGCATTGGTCGCAAATCCAAATCGGCAGCGGCGTGCCCCAAAAGCGATCGCGCGAAAGCGCCCAATCGACGTTGTTTTTCAGCCACTCGCCGAAACGGCCTTCGCCGACTTCCGGCGGATACCACTTGATCAGCTCATTGAGCTTGACCAACCGCTCTTTTTGCTCGCTGGTGCGAATGTACCAAGATTTTTTGGCGTAATACAACAGCGGCGATTTGCAGCGCCAGCAATGCGGATAGCTATGAGTGTAACGCGAGACTTTATAGAGTTGCCCGTTCTGTTTAAGATGCTCAATGATTTTAGGGTCAGCGGCTTTGACAAATTCGCCTTTCCACTTGACGACGTCGTCGGTGAAATGCCCGCTGGGGTCAACCGGCTGCAAAACCGGCAAGCCGTAGCGCCGTCCGGTTTGATAATCATCTTCGCCAAAGGCCGGGGCCATATGCACGATGCCCGAGCCGTCTTCCGTCGTCACGAAATCGCCGAGCACCGTATAAAACGCGCGGCGATCAACTTTGCAAAATGTGAAGAGCGGTTGATAATCGATATTTTCCAGCTCCCGGCCTTTCTTCTTTTCGAGAATTTCATACTTGCCGTCCAGCGCGCTCAGCCGCGCTTCCGCAAGAATAAGTTTCTCGCCGCGATGCGAAACTTTGACATAATCCACTTCCGGATGCAAGGCCAGCGCCACGTTGGAAATCAGCGTCCACGGCGTCGTCGTCCACACAAGAAAGAAAGTGTCGGGTGCATTTTTGAGCTGTATCTTGACATAAACGGACGGATCTTCAACGTCTTCGTAGCCGAGAGAAACTTCGTGGCTCGACAGCGCGGTTTCGCAGCGCGGACAATACGGCACGATTTTATGGCCGCGATAGAGCAGCTCTTTTTTCCAAAACTCTTTGAGAATCCACCAAACGCTTTCGATGTAATTATTTTCGTAGGTGATGTACGGATGATCGAGATCGACCCAATACGCCGTGCGCTCGGTGATTTCATCCCAAACCGTTTTGTACGTCCACACGTTTTCGCGGCACAGCGCGTTGAATTTATCGACGCCGTATTCGACGATTTGATCTTTGCGCATGAAGCCGAGCTTCTTTTCGACTTCAATCTCGACCGGCAGGCCGTGCGTGTCCCAACCGGCTTTGCGCTCGACGCGATAGCCTTGCATGGTTTTGAAACGGCAGCCGAAGTCTTTCATCGTGCGCGCGATGACGTGATGAATACCGGGACGTCCGTTGGCGGTGGGCGGGCCTTCATAGAAAACGAATGGACGGTTCGCGTCGCGGGAACTGACGCTCTTTTGGAAAATATTCCGCGCTTTCCAGAAATCTAAAATTTCTTTCTCTATAACCGGCAGGTTGAGGTGTTGTGGAAATGGTTCGAACATCCTGAGATGCCTTTGAGTCCAAGAATACTTTTCTGTAAGAAAGCTTATTAGGAAATTTATTCAGTTTACAGATAATGGGGCAGATGCTTGATAAATATCAGCTCGCATGATCTTGCCAGAACATACGAAAGCTCATCACATTTTTTCAATCACGCGTTTCATGAGTCGAGTCAATTTCGGCTCGGCTTCGCCGGCGATTTTGAGAATTTTGGCGATGTCGACCGGCGCCAGCGCGTCGGGCAAACACGAGTCGGTGATAACGGAGATGCCGAGCACGCGCATATTCGAATGCACGGCGACGATGACTTCGGGAACGGTGCTCATGCCGACGACATCCGCGCCGATGGTGCGCAAGAAGCGATACTCGGCGCGCGTTTCCAAATTCGGGCCGGTGAGCGCGACATACACGCCCTTCTGCACGCGCATTTTTTCTTCCAACGCCACCTGTTCGGCAAGCGCGATCAGAGATTTCGTGTAAGGTTCGGACATGTCTGGAAAGCGCGGGCCGAGCGTGTCATCATTCGGCCCGACGAGTGGATTGTCGCCAAGCAGATTGATATGGTCGGTGATGATCATCAGATCGCCGGGCGTGAAAAGCGGATTGAGTCCGCCGCAGGCATTGGAGACGACAAGCGTGTGGCAGCCGAGAGCTTTCATGACGCGCACCGGAAAGGTGATTTGCTTCATGTCATAGCCCTCATAATAATGAAAGCGACCTTGCATCGCCATGACGCGCTTGCCGCCAAGCCGCCCGAAGATCAACCGGCCGGCATGGCTTTCAACCGTTGAAACCGGGAAGTGAGGAATTTCGGTGTAAGGAATGACGGTTTCTTTTTCGATTTCCTCCGCTAAACCGCCGAGACCGGTGCCGAGAATAACGCCGATCTCCGGTTCGAGACGATTTTTCTGGCGCAGGGCAGCGGTCGCTTCCTGAATCTGCTGGCGCAAAAGCCCAGTCGGACGCAGCTCACTCATGCGTGGAACTCTCCCTTTCCTGAAAGACAGCCCACGAAACACCCGGAACGTTTTAGCGTCTTTCGTGTGTTTCGCGGGATAAAATTACGGCATCGTCGTTTTACGGTTTTTTCTGCGCTTGCTTCTTGCGGATTTCTTCCATCAACCGCTCGCGCTCGGTTTCCTGTTTCTTGCGCTCATCCTCGAGCTTTTGTTTTTCTTCGGCAATTTGTTTTTGCTTGGCTTGCTCTTGCGTAATGTCGCCGCTGGCCGATTCTTTGCGTGAATCTTTGACGGATTCCACCGCCACATTGAAATCGCGAACGCGGCCGTTGTGGGCGAACAAGACCGTGCCCAACACCGTTCCCGCGCCGGTGATGGCCCACAGCTTGGTGTGATCGCTGTTGGCGTCGCGATCAATCAACGCGCCCGCAAAGAAACTGGCGCCAAAACTCAAGGCGCCGCCGCCGACCGTAAACAGCAGAAAATTTTTGCTGGTGCGTTTTTGATTAATTTCGTCTTTGGTCAACGGCTTGCCCACTTCGTCGATCATGGGCAGACGCGAAGCGCAACCTGTTGTCAAAAGAGCGAAAACATAAAAACCGATGAAGCCTGACTTCGCCATGATGCAGCCCTCGTGTTGTTGAAGTTCTCCTTCGGCAGCTTGACAAGCGGTCAAAGGAATCCTGAATTGTTGCGCACGTGGGCACAAGTTCAACTTCTTTGAAGATAACCTGGCTTGCCGTGCAGTCCTATTAAAAAATAAAAACGTGCTTACGTGATAAAATGATCGGAAATTTTCGGTTCCTTTTTGCCTTCGTGCGCGTCGCCGGCCCTCTCCTTTATCGGTTCGCGATTCACTGCGCCAACCGGCGCTGGGTTCGGTCGCGGCGCGCCAACCGGCACCGCACGGGAGTTGGCATTGTGACGAGGCATAGCCGCGTTGCCGCCGGGCGCGCGATGCGACTCTTGAACCGGAGGCCGCACGGGAGGAGTTTGCCTGGTTGGCTGCTCTTTTACGGAGGGAGTGTTATCCCGATAATCCGTTTCGCCAAATCCCAAATCATCCAGCTCCAAAACGC
>Ga0247727_10008307_pt1 | contig 19329 bp, 22 predicted proteins | sample WisWelCaveWW1625_FD_202498 | JGI IMG/M metagenome (GOLD analysis project Ga0247727, IMG submission 202498) | Biofilm microbial communities from Wishing Well Cave, Virginia, United States - WW16-25 | ecosystem: Environmental > Aquatic > Deep subsurface > Groundwater > Cave microbial mat | place... | reverse complement strand
CTGCGATTATGATTGAGAACGCGGAAATCGCTGAAACGTATCGACACTATTTTGAACACTTGTGGAAGATTGCATCACCTCAAATAGAATAAGAACCCTCACCTTCTCAGCTGGTGTCAACAATTGTTCTTTCAGCTGGTTGTTTAAAGCTTATTTTCTCTGATATTTTCCCATCAGCACTGCTTCTGCAAGAACGTGTCCTTTGATTGCTTCAATCACTTGTTCTTTGGTCGAGCCTTCTTTCAAAGCAAGCATGACGTCAAGTGCATATAGCTTGAAGAAATATCTGTGTTCTCTGTCTGGTGGACAAGGACCGCCATATTTCAGTTTTTTGCTGGTTGTGATGCCTTCAACTCCTTGTGGTTCCTGATTCTTTCCAACTCCTTTTGTGTCTGGCGGTATGTTGAAGACAACCCAGTGGTTCCACATGCCGTCTGCCCGTAAATGTTTTGGCACGTCAGGGTCTTCCATTATGAGAACAAGGCTTTTGGCGTTTTTCGGCACATCAGAAAAAATAAGCGCTGGATTGATATTTTCTCCTTCGCATGTGTATTCAGAAGGAATCATGCCTTCGTGCTGGAATGCAGGGCTGGCTATATTCATTTGGCATAATCGACAAGCAAATCTTTGATAGTCAAAATTCCGACTGGCTTGCCGCTTTTCACAAGCACGATATTGGACACGTTGTTTTCGTCCATTAATCTGACCGCTTCTGGAATTTTTGTTTCCGGTGCTGTGCAGCATATTGACTTTCTGCTCATGCAGTTTTCTATGGGCAGGCTGCTCATTTTTGTTTTTTCGCCGTGAGCGTAGCCGGTGTGTTTTCCTTGCTGGTGGCTTGCCGCTTGCGATATCTTTTGCGCGCTCGTGCTCCAGAAGTTCATGTTTTCGAACAGGTCTGACATTGCCACCATTCCAATTAGTTTGTTTTGCTCGTCTGTAATGGGCAGGTGGTCTATTCCATTCCTGCTTAGGATGTCGATTGCTTTGTAGATGCCATCACTTGGCTTTGCAGTGACTGGGATGCTTGCCAGTTCCTGGCATGCAATCCCTTTGTATGCGGCAGCTATTTCTTTTACAACCTCATGGGAGCTGACAATGCCGATTACCTTGTCTTTTTGCAATACTGGCAGCATGTGCACGTCTGCTGCTGCCATTTTCTTGCATATCTCCTTCAGAGGAGTGCTCAATTCCAGCGTCGGAACAAAGAATTGCGCTTTCGCTTTTGAGCGTTTCTTGATAATGTTATGGACTTTCATCTTTTTTGGGTCTATCCTGCTGGTGAGCAAAAACCTCTTTGACAGTACTCCTAAGTATTTTTTGCCGTCGAATACGACTGCAGAATGTGCTTTTGCAAGCTTCATTTTGCCGAGCAATTGTGAGATGGTGTCGTTTATATCGACAGAAGCGTAGTCTTGGCTCATCAAATCCTGTGCGTTTACCATGTAATCACCTTTTTGCTTGAATGTAATCTCAGATGTTTTAAATCTTTTCATCTTCGTTAACTATATATAGCTGTAATTCTGGATGCTTTTTGTGGAACATTATCTTCTGCCGGCAAAAGAGGTTCTGTCAGAGCTGCAGGCATCCGAGAAGGGTTTGACGACTGAGGAAGCCAGCAATCGTCTGAGAATATACGGTCCGAACAAGATTCGTGAAGTCAAGCCGGTTAGCCCGTTTTTCATTTTCTTGGAGCAGTTCAAGAGCCCGATAGTGTGGATTCTGCTTGTTGCCATGTTGATTTCGCTGCTGGTGAGGGAATTTATTGATTTTTATGTCATCGGCGCCATAGTTGTATTGAACGCGTTTCTGGGTTTTGTGCAGGAATACAGGGCTGAGCGCGCAATCGAAGCTCTCAAGAAGCTGATTTCGCTCAAGGCAACCGTGCTGCGTGATGGGCAGGAGCGCCAGATTGATGCCACTGAGGTGGTGTTGGGCGACATCCTTTTGTTGGATACTGGTGACAAGATTGCTGCTGATGCGCGTTTGGTGGAAGTGGTGAACCTTGAGACTCAGGAAGCTGCATTGACAGGAGAGAGTCTGCCGGTCAAGAAGAACGGCTTGCCGTTGAAGAAGGAAGCGGCAGTTGCTGACCGCGCGAACATGATTTTTTCTGGCACGATTGTGACGAATGGTCATGCGCGCGCCGTTGTTACAGGCACGGGCATGCGTACTGAGATTGGCAAGATTGCCTCGCTTATCCAGGAAACCGAGCCAGAGCCCACTCCATTGCAGAAGAAGCTGAAGAGCTTGGGCATGATGATTGGTGTCATTGTTGTCATTATCGCCGTTGTTGTTTTTCTTGTTGGGCTGGCAAAGCAGGATGTTCCTCTTGTCACTGTCTTTTTGACTGCAGTGGCGCTGGCTGTTGCTGCAATTCCTGAAGGTTTGCCTGCTGTGGTGACAGTTGGCTTGTCCATCGGCGTGCAGCGTTTGGCGAAAAAGAATGCTTTAGTGCGCCATCTGCCGAGCGTTGAAACTTTGGGTGCGTGCACGGTTATCTGCAGCGACAAGACCGGCACGCTGACGCATAACGAGATGACTGTGCGCAGGCTATACGTTAACAGGGGCGTTGTTGAAGTTGCTGGCACCGGCTATGATCCAGAGGGCTATTTCAGCAAGCAGCCGGAGGAGCTCCTGCTGCGTATTGGCGCGTTGAACAACAATGCCAAGTTGATGAAGGAAAATGATGCGTGGCATGTGCTTGGAGACCCAACAGAAGCTGCTTTGCTGGTGAGCGCCAAGAAAGCAAAATTGGATGTTGAGAGTCTGCACGACAAATATCCGCGCGTCGGCGAGATTGGCTTTACCAGCGAGCGAAAACTGATGACAACGCTGCATTCGTTTGACAAGGTGAAGACTGCATGCACAAAGGGTGCTCCGGAAGTTGTTCTTGCGCGCTGCTCAAAGATTCTGGTTAACGGCAGGATTGAGCGGTTGATGATGCGGGAAAAAGAGGCAATCATTGCTCAGAATGAGAAATTCGCAAAAGATGCGCTCAGGGTGCTGGGTTTTGCCTTTAAGGAGCTCAAAGGTCTTGATGCGAAGAGTGATCCTGAGAAGGATATGGTATTTGTCGGATTGCAGGCGATGATTGACCCGCCACGGAAAGAGGTGAAGGAGGCGGTTGACAAGTGCAAGACTGCTGGAATCAAAGTGGTAATGATCACAGGTGACCACGTGACTACCGCTCAGGCGGTTGCGAAGGAGCTGGGAATTGAGGGCAGGGCTCTTACTGGCCTGGAGCTTGACCAGATCGATGACCTTGCAGCAGAGGTTGAGAATATCGCTATTTACGCGCGCGTTAATCCTGCGCACAAGTTGAAAATCATTCAGGCATTGAGGTTGAAGGGGCATATTGTTGCAATGACTGGCGATGGCGTGAATGACGCTCCTGCCTTGAAAAAGGCGGATTTGGGTATTGCGATGGGCATTACTGGCACAGATGTTGCCAAGGAAGCCAGTGGGATGATTCTTGCTGATGACAATTTCGCGACGATTGTTCGCGCCGTAGAGGAGGGCAGGAGGATTTACGATAACATTCAGAAGTATTTCGCGTATTTGTTGCGTGGAAATGTCGCCGAGGTGCTGGTGATATTGTCTTCCTTGTTGTTCGGGCTTCCGCTTCCATTGCTTGCCATCCAGATACTTTGGGTTAATCTGGTGACTGATGGTTTGCCTGCTCTGGCGTTGAGCGCTGATCCTGCAGAGCCCGGCATTATGCAGCGCCCGCCGAGAAAGCCCAACCAGAGTGTGTTCAAGGGAATTGAGGCGTTCATATTCATCGTTCCTGTTGTAATCACCATTGCGGTTCTGTGGCTGTTTGATAATTTCCTTTCAGTGAGTCTGGCAAAGGCGCAGACTATCGCTTTTACATCCCTTGTCGTGTCTGAGTTGTTTGTTGCCATCAGCTGTCGCTCGCTCACCAAGCCGGTGTTTGTTGTTGGCATGTTCAAGAACAAGTGGCTTTGGCTTGCCGTGCTTTCCTCAATGGCGTTGCAACTTGCGATAATGTATGTTCCGTATCTTCAGAACGTCTTCAAGATAGTGGCTTTGTCTGCCAGCGAGTGGGGGCTTGTGCTGGTGTTCTCGCTTGCCGGCTTTGTCTACTTGGAAGTTCACAAGTTCTTTGCCAGAAAGAATTAGCGTTTTTTCTTCTTCGCTTGAGCGCTGTACGTTTCCAGCTCTTTCGGGTGCACGGCTTGACCCATGTTTACCATGCACATTACCATGCCAGCTACGTTCACCAGTAGTCCGAATGCGAACACGAGAAATATTTTTGTGGATGTGAAAAGCCAGACGGTGTTTGCCAGCGAGGCAGCGAAGAAGATGATGCTGAGCGTGTACGGCCATGCTTCCTCTATCCAGAATCCGAAGATGATTGCTGCAGTGGCGATAAGTCCGATGAGCATGAGCACCAGTTCAACCGCTGCCAGTGCGCCCATGTTGGCTTCCAGAAGCAGGGCTGTAAACAGGCTCAGTCCGAGCAGAATGACAATGACAAAAACGTTCGCATTATTGGCTTTCATGTGAATACCCTTGATATAAAAGCCAGAGCCAGCCTCTTAATATATTTTTCTATCATGGAGGAGTAACAAAGCAGTGGTGAATCCCCAAATGCTTAAATAGTTCGTGTTTTGCTGCTTGCACCATGTATGATGTCGTGATTGTCGGGGCTGGTGCTGCTGGGCTGACTGCTGCAATCTACGCTGGCAGAAAAAAGCTGAAAACTGTTCTTATCACCGGACCAAACATCGGCGGGGAAACAAACACGACGAATGATATTCAGAACTATCCTGGCTATGAAGGCCCTGGTCCTGAGCTGATGAAGAAATTCTTCTCTTCGGCAAAGAAGTGGGGTGCTGAACTCCTTGAGCAGCGCGTGTCTAAAATAACAAAGCCAAAGGATTTTCTCATAGAGCTGGATAATGGTCACAAGTTTGAAGCGAGAGCTGTTATTTTGTGTTATGGCCGCGAGCGGCGAAAGCTGAACATTCCTGGCGAGGACAGGTTTTTCGGCAGGGGACTGAGCACGTGCACTACATGCGATGCTCCGTTGTTTCCAAACAAGGATACTGCTGTTATTGGCGGCGGAAATAGCGCGATGGAAGGCGCTTTGGAGCTCGCGCGCATTGCGAAAAAAGTCTATCTTGTACACCGCAGGGAAAAGTTTCGCGCGGATGAAGTTACGGTTGAGCACGCGCGCAAGGAGCCCAAGATTGAGTTCGTGCTGAATCATGTTCCTGTTGAAATTATTGGCGAGAAGTTTGTTAAAACATTGATTGTTGAGGATGTTAATACAAAGAAGCGCCGTGAGCTTTCTGTGCAGGGCGTGTTTTCTGAGATTGGCTGGGAAACGCATACTGATATGGTGCAGGGATTGGTTGAGACCAATGCGTTAGGAGAAATCATTGTTGACACTTTGTGCAAAACCAGGACGCCGGGATTGTATGCGTGCGGCGATGTAACAATTATTCCGCACAAGCAGACCGTCATTAGCGCTGGCATGGGCGCGGTTGCCGCGCTGGAAGCGTACCGTTATGTGGCTGGCGGAATGCCGACTGGAGAATATGTCAAATAATCTTAAATAGGCGTTTTTCTTTTCTATCATAAAATGAAGGTGATGCAGACTGTTTTTACCATGGTTGCAGTTTCTGCACTAATCGTGCTTCTCTTTCTGTCAGTTGAGGGAAAAAATCCAGAAACGTGCCCGTGCTCGCTGGTTGGTGAGTGCCAGTTTGATGAAAGGGGTGTTGGCTATCGTTATCGGTGGTGTGGTGGCTCGTGTGCTGCGTATAGCAATTGGGTTGTTGAAGGTCGTTGTCTGTTGGAACGGCTTGAGTGGACGCCTACACCAACTCCTTAGAATTCTTCCTGAACCAATTCTTTGAGCATTCCTTTTCTGCGTAACATGTCTACTTGTATGGGCTTGTACTTGAATACGACGTCCCCTTTGTCTTCGCCGCCAAGCTCCCAGGGCTCTATCAAAAGAAGGTCTCCTTCGCGAACCCAAAGTTTTCGCTTCAGTCTGCCTGGAATTCTGCAGATTCTTGTCCTGCCGTCCATGCAGCGTACTTTCATCCTGCTGCCGCCGACGCGCTGCTCGCAGATGCCGAGAACTTGTCTGCCCCTTGGTATGGGCGTGCGCCTTATTTCTTCCTCCTGCTGTTGCTGCTGTTGCGCGAGTTCTTCCTTCTTGCTCATGTGTGCGTGAATACGCAAAGGTGGGTTTATAAGGCTTTCTGAGCTTCATTGCTTGTCCTGCAGCTTTATACAGGTATACGTTTATATACCGGCGCCTATTATGTCGTCTGGAAAATGACCAAGACTGCGACTTCTTCTTTTAACCTGACATTCAAACTGTTTCTTTCAACACTTTTGTTTGTTCTCGGCTCTATTGCCGTATCAGCTGCAACAGTTACTCTGGCCACTGGTGGCGGAGCGATTTCAGCAGATGATGTCGGCGGCGGTTATACAAATCTTACTGGGCCGAGTATAGTTGAAACCGTAACTTCTGACATACAGCAGGGAACGATTGTACTTTTAGTGCCTTCTGGTTTTGAGTTTGATACAGGAGCCCCGGCAGTTACTGTTTTTTTAACCAGCAATGAAAACAATGCTAACAAGAACATCAACGATGCTGCAAACAATTCAGTGCTCAGCATAACATCAAATGATGGTAGCGAAATAGCGTTCACCGTTGTTTCTAAATCAAATGGTCAGGCAAAAAATACGCTCACATGGCAGAATGTTCGTGTACGTCCAACAGCAGTGTCGCCTTTGGCGAGCGGGAACATTACTAAGATGGGCACTTCTATTATTGATTCTGTTGTGAATGGAACAAATCTCGGAACCCTGACTGAAGTTGCAGGCGCACCTGATACTACCATTCCTGTCATTACGCTTGTTGGTTCTACTCCTTTGACTGTTGAAGTAGATAGTTCTTATGTTGATGACGGCGCTACTGCTTTGGATAATATTGACGGCGACCTTACAAGCTCTATTGTTACTGTGAATCCTGTTGATACAAGTACGCTTGGCAACTATACAGTTACTTACGATGTTTCTGATGCTGCTGGAAATGACGCGGTTCAGGTTACCCGTACTGTTAGTGTTGTTGATACTACTGATCCAGTTATTTCTTTGGTTGGCAGCGATCCTGTGAGTGTCGAAGTCAATTCAGTGTATTCTGATGATGGTGCTACCGCGTTGGATAATTATGATGGTGACCTTACTAGTTCTATTGTTGTTGATAGTACCGTGAATACGGGTGTTGCTGGCTCGTATGCTGTTACGTATGATGTTTCTGACAGTTCAGGTAACGCGGCAACTCAGGTTTCTCGTATTGTGAATGTTGTTGATACCACTGATCCGGTTATTACTTTGCTTGGTTCTACTCCGGTAAATATAGAGGTTGGTAGTGTTTATGTTGATGATGGTGCTACTGCGTTGGATAATTATGATGGTGATCTGACTAGTACTATTTTAACAGTAAATCCTGTTGATACGAGTACAGTTGGTGCCTACATAGTTACGTATGATGCATCTGACAGTTCAGGTAACGCGGCAGCACAGGTCACAAGAACTGTTAATGTTGTTGATACTACCGACCCTATTATTTCTCTAGTTGGCTCGACTCCAGTAATTATAGAAGTGGGCAGTGTTTATGTTGATGATGGTGCTACCGCATTGGATAATTATGATGGTGATTTGACTGGTTCTATTGTTACTGTGAATCCTGTTGATACAAGTGCTGTTGGCGTGTATGTTGTCACGTATGATGCGTCTGACAGTTCTGGTAATGCGGCAGCCCAGGTTACTCGTACCGTTAATGTTGTTGATACTGGTATTCCAGTTATTACGTTAACAGGTTCTGATACTGTGTCTGTTGAGGTTGGTTCTGTGTATGTTGATGATGGCGCGACTGCTCTTGATTCTGGAGACGGCGACCTTACGAGCTCTATTGTAACAGTAAATCCGGTTGATACGAGTACACTTGGCGCGTATATAGTTACTTACGATGTTTCTGATAGTTCTGGTAATAATGCGACTCAGGTTTCTCGTACTGTGAACGTTGTTGATACTACTGATCCGGTTATTTCTTTGGTTGGCAGTGATCCTGTAAGTGTTGAAATAGGTTCTGTTTATTCTGATGATGGTGCTACTGCGTTGGATAATTATGATGGTGATTTAACTGGTTCCATCTCTACTGTTAATCCTGTTGATGCAAGCACTCTAGGAGCCTACATTGTCACGTACGATGTTTCTGATTCTTCAGGCAATTCTGCAGCTCAGGTTACTCGTACTGTTAATGTTGTTGATACTGGTATTCCAGTTATCACTTTAACAGGTTCTGATCCTGTGTCTGTTGAGGTTGGTTCTGTGTATGTTGATGATGGCGCGACTGCTCTTGATTCTGGAGACGGCGACCTTACTGGTTCTATTGTTGTTGATAGTACTGTGAATACGAGTGTTGTTGGCTCGTATGTCGTCACGTATGATGTCTCTGACAGCTCAAGCAATGCTGCTGTTCAGGTTTCGAGAACTGTGAATGTTGTTGACACTACTGATCCTGTTATTTCTTTGGTTGGCAGTGATCCGGTGAGTGTCGAAATAGGTTCTGTTTATTCTGATGACGGTGCCACTGCGCTGGATAATTATGATGGTGATCTGACCAGCACTATTTTAACAGTAAATCCTGTTGATACAAGTATTCTTGGAGCCTACATTGTCACGTATGATGCATCTGATAGTTCAGGAAACGCGGCAGCTCAGGTCACAAGAACTGTGAACGTTGTTGATACTGGTGTTCCTGTCATTACACTGCTAGGAACTGACCCAGTCTATGTTGAAGTCGGACTGTGGGTGGGTTATTCTGATGCTGGCGCAACTGCGCTTGATGATGTTGATGGTGATATAAGTGGCAGCGTTCTCATAGATACTAATGATGTGGGTGCGTCAATCATCGGCACTTATACTGTTTATTTCAATGTTAATGATAGTTCTGGCAATCCTGCAGTTGAAGTTACTCGAACGGTTATAGTTCAGGATACGACCGCGCCGGTCATTACGCTGTTGGGCAGCAGCCCAATTGATGTTGAAGCTGGAACGGTTTATGTCGATGACGGCGCAATTGCGATTGATGATTTTGATAATGTTGATGTGGCTCACAATTATAGCGGTGATATCAGCGGCTCAATAATCGCAGTCAGTGATGTTGATACAAGCGCACTCGGCGCTTATTCAGTTGTTTATGATGTGAATGATTCATCCGGCAATCCTGCAATAACTGTAACACGAACAGTGAACGTTGTTGACACAACTCCTCCTGTTATTACTATTTTAGGCGCTAATCCGGCCTCCATCACAGTCGGTTCATCTTATGCTGACGCTGGCGCGACAGCTTCAGACAATCTTGACGGAAACGTTACAGCATTTATTGTTGCAACAAATGGTGTGAATGCTTCTGCGATTGGTTCATATAATGTTACTTACGATATTACTGATTCCTCAGGAAATTCAGCGCAAGCCGTGCGCACTGTCGATGTTGTTGCAGCTCCTGCTCCTGCGTCTGGCGGTGGAAGCGGTGGCGGTGGTGTAAGCGGAAGAAATGTGCGGATGCTTCAAGCGCAGTCACAGCAAAATAAAACAGAGCCTGTGGTTTACGTGTCATGGCCAGAGCCTAATTTCGGAGATGGTCCAGCACCTGTTCCAGAAGTTGTAGAAGAGCCGCTTCCAGAGTTTATTCCTGAGCAGGTCTCTTCATTTACTGGAGGGGAGATTACCGGCGCGGTGGCTGGTGCGCCTGGTTCTCCGCACTGGTTGTGGTGGATTTTATTGCTTATCCTTATCGCTCTGGCGATTATAGGAATTTGGTATTCTCGTAGAAAGAAATAATTGCAGAAATCTTTGCAAAGCGCCTGGGCTTAGTCTGCTATTTTACAGTCGCCGTCTGACTTCCGATAGATGTCTGTGTGCGCACGAATATAGGTCATTGCGCTCTGCATTGTGTCAGGCATTCCTGCTTTGGCAAGCGTTTCGCGGAATTCTCTTGCGCCAGCTCTTCCTTGTTGGCAAACTTCAATTCCTTTTCTTTTGAGAGAGTGCACCGCAACATAATCGGCAAATGTCTCGCGTATATTTTTGAAACAGAAAAATTCATGCTCTCCAACCAGCGCGTGGTGAGCAACATGTCCTAGCTCATGCGCTGTCACGTACCATAAATAGTTGCCTGTTGGTACCAGCCCAAGCGGGCTCCTGCTGTAATAAATCGTTGATTCGACGACCTGTGCCATAGTACTTAATATCAATTCCTGTGCCGCAATGTACAATCGGAACAGGCGCTCGTCTTTTTTGCTCCATATCAAGCCGTGTTCTCTCTCCTTACTGATACGTTCATCAGTTCGCTCTGAGAGCGGACGAAAGGATATAGCTCCAAGTGGTGTATCTATCAATTCCTCAATAGTCGGTTGCACGTCTTTGACGTGTTTTTTCAGAAAGCTGCCAATGCGTTCGGTATGAATCATTTGGTACTATTTTAGCGTCAGCGCGTATGCCGCAGAAATCTTTGCAAAGCGCTTCGTCATGGCTTTGCGCGCCTGCAGGTATGCTTTTCCGTGATTGGTGAATTTTTGTTTTGCATACGCGCATACGTCTTTCATTTTCTGCTTGTGATGTCCAAGCATGAATTTGCTGTAACTAAGTCCAAGACGCACTTTTTCAATCAAGCCAACAGGTTGTCCTTCTTTCAGCTCTTTCTGCAGGAAGAAGAACTTTCCGTAAAGTGCGGCAGCGTCATCCGGTGAAACGTATTGCGATAAGTCAAATTTTCTGAAAGTATGCAGTGCGTCAAGAATCTGATCCTGGTTTCCTCCGAAGAATGCGGTCAGGTGGTATGCTATTTTGTGCGCGTGCCGGTGTGAAAGTTTTTTCTTGATGCTTTCGGTCAACGACAGTATGCTCGGCTCGTTTTCGAGCATCATGCAATTTACCGCATGGTCAATCAGATAGTGTGCCGCAAGCCCTACTTTCTCAGAGCTTATCCTGTATTGTTCCAGCAATTCCCGTGCTGCGGGAAGGTGAGGGTTTACAAAGTTGGTGTCGATGACATGGTCCAGTTCTTCGTGCAATATCATGCCTATTGCCAGGGGCGCATATTTTGGTTCTGTATTCAGAAGGTACTGGAGAAATTTCTCGGCTCTCCCATGCACGCCTTTGAGGATGCCGAATTCTTCAAGGTCCACAATTACGCTGCCGATGGTTACAAGTGAGAACTGAAAGCTCTGCCTGCGCAACTTGAAATGTTCAAAGAGTTTTTTGCAACTGTCCACATGTAATGCGAATGCTGGCATAGACCACTTCCCACTGGACAGGTGTGCGCAGTGTTTATAAACGTTGTGCCGGGAGACGTGCTTATGCTGCAGGAGTCTTTTGTTCTGTTGCCGAAGGTTGGTTATCGTACAGAGCATGCTGTCTGGACACAGGGCGTGAACTCCTGGGACCATTTTATGGGCGCTGTAAAAATCAAAGGCCTTAGTGCGGCAAGAAAAGATGCGTATGACTGGAAACTCCAGGAAGCCAAAGACAATCTGCGTGCAAATGATGCTCTTTTTTTCGCAAAAAAGCTTGCTTTTGCTGACCAGTGGCGCTTGTATGACCACTTCAAGGACGAGGCAGTCTATTTGGACATTGAAACGAACGGCTATTACAACAACATAACTGTTGTCGGGCTTTCTGACGGGATTGAAACAAAAAGCTTTGTCAAAGGGTTCAATCTGGAGCGCTCGTTGATTATGAAAGAGCTTGAGAAATACAAGCTCCTTATTACATTCAATGGCGCTTCTTTTGATCTTCCTGTTATCGAGAGGTTCTTTGGCTTCCGCCCAAATCAGCCGCATGTTGATTTGCGTTTTGTCTGCCAGAAAGCTGGCTTTCATGGCGGCTTGAAAGCCATTGAAAAGCAGTTCGGCATCAGGCGCCGTCCGGAGGTTGACGGCTTGTCAGGTGAGGACGCGGTGTATTTGTGGGAGATGTGGAAAAGTTCTGGTGACCGCGATTATCTTGACAGACTTGTGTGGTATAATGAGGAGGATATTCTTAATCTGAAGCCGCTTGCCCACAAGGTAATTCCGCAGTTGTGGCAGAAGATTAGAAGCGCTGCACGTTAAGAGCCAATGGAAAAGTTCAGTGCACTATTGAAGCGGGGTAGTGAAATCATTTGCCGTTTGGTCAGCTTTCGTATTTCCTGAGAAGTTCTTCAAGCTTTGGTCGCGCCTGTTCAATGGCGCGTTCCCATGTCTCAATTGTTTGGTTGCGCGCCATGTCGTATCTTCCTGGTTTTCGCAAGACTGTCATGGCTGTTGGAATAGTGAGCGCTAAACCTGCCACGCCAACCCAGACGTCATAGGCGAATCCACATGCCGTAGCTGCCAGAAGTCCAATTCCTGTCAGACAGCCAGCAGGCTTTGCAGTGACTGGGTGTTGAAGGTGGTATGATTGCAATATTCTGGCCAGGGACCGTGCGCTGAGCTCATTCCTGCAGTATTCTTCCATTGCGCTCAGGCAGGATTCTTCAGGGTATTTGAGTGTTTCACGTTGATTGTTTAGAAAAGTCTTTCCCATGCGATAAATTTCATCTTTTATGCACTTTTCCCGCACCACCATATAGTTCTCATATGCTCGAAACCTTTTTAAAACCTTCTCGTGAAGGTAGTCGTATGAAGCTGATGCACGTTCATGCGAAGAGCAGGATTGACATTACGTTGCCGGATGAAAAGCTGGCGCAGTTGCCGAAGCTGCGCTGGGGTGTTGTTACTACAATCCAGCACGCGCACAAGATTGGTGACGTAATCGAGCAGCTTAAGACTGCACTTCTTGGCGGGCAAGTGTTGGGATGCAATGCATCTGAAGCCGAAAAAATAAAGGACAAGGTAGACGCCTGGCTGTTTGTCGGCTCTGGCGAGTTTCATCCGGTGCAGGTTGCGCTGAAGACAGAGCAAAAAGTCTGGCTGTGGAATCCGGTTACCCAGGAATTGGGCGAGCTGCCAAAGGAGCGCGTTGAGTCGTGGAGAAAGCGCAAGCAGGGTCAGCTGTCAAAGTTTTTGCTCGTAACGCGCGTTGGCGTGATAGTCAGCGCCAAAATCGGGCAGAAGAACCTGATGCGTGCATTGGAACTGACGAAGAAAAATGACAAGGAATACTATTTGTTTGCCTGTGATGAGCTTGATATGGCTGAATTTGAGAATTTTCCTTTTATCGAGTTTTGGGTGAACACTGCCTGCCCGCGGATTCCCGACCAGGCTACAAACATGATTAACATTGATGATTTGATTGACGCTGGAATTCTTGCGTTGGCAAAGGAGCCCATGGCGTATGAAGTTCCCATCTGGATGGGTAAGATGGGATTGAAGAAATGAAGAGGATTCTTTTTTTGCTGTTTTTGCTGTCCTGTTCTGCTGTTCCAAACGTTTCTTTTGACAATGGCGCTTCATTTGCTGTTGAAATTGCCCGTACAAATGAGGAAAAAGCCAAAGGGCTGATGCATCAAGAGTCGATGCCTGCAGGTCATGGCATGCTGTTTGTATTCGACAGGGATGCTCCGCGTGAATTTTGGATGAAAAACACTCTTATTCCATTGGACATTATTTTCATCAACTCTGAACTGAAAGTGGTTGAAATCAAGGCGAATGTGCAGCCGTGCAAAGAAACTCCCTGTCCAACCTACCCGTCAGAGCCGGCAAAATACGTGCTTGAAATCAACAGTGGGCTTGCTGAGAAGATGGGAATCAAGCTCGGCTCAACAATGTCTTTAAGTGAATGAGACTGTTGTTTCTGTGGTGAACACGCTTCCAATGCCTTTGCCGATGTTGTAGAAGTTTTCTGATGTGACGCGTGATAGCGAGTCAAGGAATGTTTTTCTTTCTCTGTATTCGACCGGCTCTGCGGTGATGTTCAGCGTTTTTCCGATGTATTCGAGCGCTTCTTTTTTGCCGCCGAGCTCGTCTATCAACCCAAGCTCTTTTGCTTCGCTTCCGAGATAGACAAACCCTGTTGCGAGTTTTCTGACAGTTTCTTCTGGAAGGTTTCTGTTCTGCGCGACAGCTGTGATGAATTCAGTGTGAAGTTTGTCGAGCATGTTCTGGAACAATTGCTGTTCTTCTGGCGTCATTTCCTTGAACCTGCTGCCTGCATCTTTCAGTCTTCCTGCTGTGAGTCTTCTGTAAGTGACGTTGTAATCGGTGATGAGTCCGGCGAATTCAAGCCTGCTTGCCTGCACGCCGATGCTGCCGGTGACGCTCATTCTGTTTGCAAATATTCTGTCGGCAGCTGTTGAAATCCAGAATGCTCCTGATGCGCCTGTTTCCCTGATGACTGCAATAGTGGTTTTGTTTGCCCGTTTTATGGCGCTGGCAATCTCATCTGTCGCTACCGGTGTTCCACCGGGGCTGTTGATTTCCAGCAGGATTGCCTTGATTTTGCTGTCTTTGTCCGCCTCTTCGATGAAATCAACAATCGTGCTGCTTTTTGTGCCGGGAGTGAATCCTTCAGCAGCTGTGCTGATGGTTCCCTCGATTGGTATTACTGCCACGTTTCCTATTTTGATGCTTTCAGGGATGAACGTGCCTATTATGCTGAAAAAAAGCATGGCGAAGAAGGCGAACATGAGAAAGCTGAGCCCTATGCTTATCACTTTCCATGTTTTTTTGAGAATGTCCCCGCCAGTGAGCTCTTTTTTATCCTGCTTTTTTGGCATGCCTGCAGTCCCGTATTATTTGTTTAAATAGGTTATGGTTTGGAAAGTGATTCAGTTAGAGAATGCCGGGAATGAGCTTTTTGGTGTCGCTCTGGTATGACATCCAGCGGTCTCCGAATTTGTCGAGCAATGCCCTTTCTTCCTGGCTGACGCGGTACAGGACTGCGGGGAAGAAGAGTACGATGAGCAAAACAAGTGCCCACAGGCTGTCCATCGCGAATGTGAATCCGAGCAGCATCAGCAGCATTGCGCTCTTGCTGGGGTGCCTTATTTTTGCGTAAAATCCTGTTTGTGCTGCGTCAAACCCTGAACTCAACCGGTCCTCAAACAGTTTGTCGTCATACAGCTGTTTTCGTGCGATGAGTTGCAACAATCCGCCGAGGAAAAAGATGACGAGACCAATCCACATTGTGACAGCAGTTTCTGGCATCTGGCTGATGTAGTGCGCCAGTGAGAGGCCGACGACCAATAGTGCCGCGATGATTTCAAGCCAGGTGCTTTCTTTGCTTGGCGTTCTTGCTGTTTTGAAGATGAGCGCCCGCAGCACTTTCTTGCCAAGCAGGGCAATGCCGATGATTGCCAGTATGACAATCACGGCAATGAGCACTTTGAGCGTGTTGACCATGGCGTGTTTTATGTTACGTTCTGTATAAAAATGTTGCTTATAGCAGTCCCTGCCTGATTAATTCCGGAATGATGTTTGCCTTGAGCATATGCGCGACTTCATTTTCTATTTGTTTGTAGTCTTCCTTGCTTATCCAGCGGAATCCATCAACTTTATCATGCGGGTTGAGCCTTATTTCTCCATCAATGTCGCATAAGTAGCATACCATTCTGAGCGTTTGCTTGAAGTCGTGCGTTGGACCTTCAAATGTGGCGAAGTGTTTTGGATTCTTCACAGTGCATCCGATTTCTTCCTTGACTTCTCTTTCAAGGCACTGTTCATCTGTTTCTCCCGGCTCTATTTTTCCTCCTAGGCTGATGTACCCGACTCCTTTTTTGTGCACGATGAGCAGTTTTTTGTCCCGTATGCAGATTGCCGCAGCTTTGTTAATATCAGCGATGTCGTTCTACCCCCTTTCGCTTGCAATAATCATAAATCGGGCATTTGGAACAAAATGGTGAAATTGGAGCACAGATTGTCTTGCCGTGGGAAACAAAAGTGTCATTAATCAACTGCCAGTGTTTTCGCGGCACTGATTTTTCAAGCGCGCTTTCTGTCTCTTCAGGCATTTTAGTTTTCACCCAGCCGAGCCTGTTTGAAATTCTGTGTACGTGCGTGTCCACAGGTATGGCATCTATGTTATACGCGTATACAAGCACACAATTCGCCACTTTTCTCCCAACACCCGGCAGCTGTATGAGTTCTGCCATGGTCTTTGGCACTTTTCCGCCGAATTTTTCCAGAAGCATTTTTGCTGCATTGATGACATTTTTCGATTTTGCATTGTAAAATCCGATGCGTCTGATGATAATGATGACATCTTTTTTGTTTGCACGTGCCAGTTTCTCCGCTGTCGGATATTTTTCAAAAAGTTTTTCCGCAATTACTTCAGTAACTTCATCTTTTGCCCGCGCGCTCATTATTGTAGAAATTAATACTTTGAACGGGTCGTATTTTGTGCTCATTCTGCCGAGCATTGTGCTCGTTCCTTGTTTTTTGGCAAGGATGCTGAGCACTTTGTCAATCTCTGTGTGCGAAGGCATACTTTTTGTCGTGTGGCGAACATTTATATATCTACCGTGCAGAAAAAGGGTTATGAAAAAGCTGGTGATACTTCTGATACTGCTGGCCGCGTGCGCCCAGCAGCCCGTGCAGCTGCCTGTCCAGCAGGTGCCAGTACAGGAAATTCCAATCATTGAACCAACCAGCACTCCTATTGTTCCGCTTGTGGAAAAATGCGTTGATCCTGATGGTACTGATGAGTTCGTGCAGGGCACTGTGGCAAAAGGGGATAAGGTGTTGAATGATGCATGCCTGTCAATCAAGAGGGATGGGCAGCTGGTGCCAATTTCAAAAGTGGCAGAGTACACGTGCGAGAATAATGAGATTGTCTCACGAGTGATTAACTGTGCGTTTGCGTGCAGGCGTGGCGCGTGCCTGAGAAACGTGGAGAAGCAGCAGTTGGTTGCCGATGGTGCGTGCAAAACTGGCAAAGTGGGCTTTTTTTCAATCACCAAATGTTATGATTCATGCCTGCCGAACACGCAATGTGCTCCTGCTCCGCTCAAGACGCGGCACTTTTCACTTCCCTACCAATTGTCGTGCATAGTGCCGTCTGACAGCTGGGTGGTGGATAGATGGTTTGAGTTTGAAGTGGAGCAGCAGGTGGAAGCGCTGGTGTTTGTCGATGTTGCGGGCAGTGAGTTTGTGCGGATTGAGGTGCGTGATGCGAGTGAACGCCTGGTCGCAGTGCCGTTGGCAAAGCGCATCAGCGAGAATCGCTGTTTTGGCGAGGGCTCGGGTTTTGCAAGTGCGTCTCTGCCAAAGGGAAAGTATGAAGTCCGGATTTCTGCAAAGGGCGATGGCACTGATAAATTCCGTTCTTTTAAGGCGAAGAATTTCTCGATTGCGGTTCTGACCTAATTCTATTGATGCCTGCCCCAGTGGTAGAGGAATTGCTGGGCATATCCTGCGTTTTTCCCCCATCGGTCATCTGCAAATTCACGTATTTCTTTCAGTTTTACTTTTTGATTTTTGAAATAGACCTTTTTCATGATTCTTTCTATCCATACGTCGACAGGGAACGCTTCTGTTTTGCCAAGTGAGAAGATGCAGATGCAGTCCGCGACTTTTTCTCCTATGCCGGGAAGTTCCATAAGCGCTTGTTTTGCTTCCCCGTATTTTTTCTTCTGCAGGCGTGCAAAAAAGGCATCGTCAACCATTGAATTTGCTGCAAAAATGTATTTCGCCCTGAACCCGGTCGCGCATTTTTTGATTTTTTGCAGGTCATTGAGTTTTCCTGGCGCGGGAAAGGCGTATCTTCCCGGCTGTATTTCTTTTCCAAATTCCTTCGCCAGGCAGTTTATGTTGAGTTTTATTTTTTTGATGTTGCTGAAGATGCTGCACTGGAAACTTACTGTTGTTTCCCACGGGTCACGTTGCATTACACGCAAGCCATGATATTTTTGTATCGCGGGCAGCAGGGTCTTGTCTTGTGATAACGTTTCTATTATTTTGTCATAGTCCTGGTTTAATCCAAATAATCGCTTGATGTGCGCGGCATCGGTGCCGGTAAACTCGAGCTCTTTTCCAGTTTGCCGTATTTTGAAAATCGCGTCTCTTTCCTGGCAGTAATACCAGTCGCCAATTTTCTCATACCTGAAGAATTGCCCGGAGTCAAGAGTGTGTTCCAGGCTGAAATTGTCCACCCCGATTTTCATGAGCATTTTGTTCCTGTCTCGTTTAAATATTTGTCTTCTGATTAGAAAGTCACTCAATAGTGACGAAAATACAAAGGTTTATATATGGTTCTCTTCATGTATGGCGTATGGCAAAGACGCAATATTCCCAGGAAGCGTACGAGCGCGATAAGCTATATATCGGAGCTCATGATTCAGCCTCTGGCGATATTGGCACCCTGGGCAAACTGGAGCTCTTGACTCTTGGAAACGGGAGCAAGACATTGTACATAGATCATTCTGGCTTGTCTTCAAAATTTCTGGCAATAGGCACAGCGCATAGGATAACTGAGCATACGGTTGTTCTGGACAATATGATCAAAAAGCGTCACAGAACTGCAATGCCAAATGCGCCGATGCGTGATGAAGAATTGAAGCAGGTGCGGGATGAATGTCTCGCAATAATTCACAAGCGTGTTGAGGAATTATTTGACCAGCGATATAATGGTGCGCGCAGGCGTGTTGAAACGTATGAGCGGAATCTTCAGGATCCCAAATACCAGTTGAAAGAGCTCGAAGCAGCGCTGCATGAATGCGATGAGGAGCGCATTTATTCAATTGCTGAGCGTTTTGCTATTATGACTGCGCATCTCGATGACAATCATCGACTTGTACGCGCTTATAATGCCTTGCGCGCGGCAAAATTAAATAAGGACTGATTTCTGTTATTGAATCAATTGCGGCACTATATATTATGTGCTCTGCCTTTTGCAAGAAAGCTTTATATTGTGTCGCTGATTATTTTCGTGCATGGGCGTCATGGATAAACTGAAGTTCTGGAAAAAAGAAGAGGAAGTTCCAGAATTTCCGCTTCCTGCTGAATTTGCTCCGGCTGAACAACAAGCACCAATGGGCATGGATCAGATGGGCATGCCACGGCCAATGCCTGGCGTGACAGAGCCTCCAATGGCCCAGACAAGTTCTCCGTTCGCGCAGCCGGCTTATCCACAGCCGCAGGCGTTCGCGCAAGCATCCATGCCTGCTGACCAGCAGTTGCAGTTGATTTCTTCAAAGCTTGACACCATCAAGGCGCAGCTGGAAACAGTTTTGCAGCGTCTTGATCGCCTTGAGCGCAAGGAAGAAGAGCGTCCCTACCAACAGAGATGGCGAACAGGCACATAGTTTTTTGGGGCGTTGCGCTGCTCGTGTTTGCGCTTGACCGTATTACAAAATTA